>Ga0316189_10000133_pt1 | contig 67430 bp, 71 predicted proteins | sample LowCovwburrow_MG_FD_204930 | JGI IMG/M metagenome (GOLD analysis project Ga0316189, IMG submission 204930) | Coastal sediment microbial communities from Maine, United States - Lowes Cove worm burrow | ecosystem: Environmental > Aquatic > Marine > Coastal > Sediment | place: USA: Maine...
AAACCTTTGATGAATTTTATCAGGCAACCTCTCATTTCTTCCAGAAAGAAAACTGGGAGTCCATTTTGCCTGAACTCAAAACATTACTCACTCTTAACTTCGAAATTATTTAATGAATTTAGTATATGTCTGAAGAAAAAAAACATTATGTCACCCTTCACGATTATTGTTCAAGAGAAACAGGAGATGATAATAGAAACATTGCCCTAGTAAATATTAGGAAGCGACTGGGAGATAGGTCTAAGGTAAGATGTATTGATGATGGACAGCAAGAAGCTTTTGAAAATGACGACTATTATTTAGTGGACAATAGCATTACAACAATCAGACCTAGTCTATTCGGAAAGCCTAAGCGAGGGGAAATAAAGGGTGATTTAAGCATGAAAACAAACATTATTCATCAAAGATCTACAGCTGATCATTGGTTGGCAATGAGCACACGCAAGAACTGTGAAGGATGTCTAAATGTATCATGTAATTTCAAAGATATCTCAGACAGTCCTTACAGAGGGTAAGCCGTTCACTCAAAAAAACATATCGGCCAATTTTCAGATAAAAGAGCTAAAACTACCAAGTTATTTTTAAAAAATAAATTCAAGAAAAAATTTTATACAAAAAAACGAGTCAAAAAATCCTATTAATCAACTTAAGCGAAAAACTACCCCCTAACCATTCCCAACTCCCCCATCAACTCCCCTGCCTGATGCAAACGATTGATATCATCAAAGCCACCCAAGCATTTTTCACCCACACCCCCCACATTCACAAAAATTTGCGGCACCGTCATCAAGCCAGATTTTTCGACCAACTCCGCCATCAATTCTGGAGTTTGGGTGATATCAACCTCTTTATATTCAGCCCCTAATTCTTTTAAAAGTCGCTTCGCTCGGTCGCAATAGGGGCAATAATCTTTGGTATAGATGGTGATTTTTTTCATGGGGAATAAAGCTTATTTTACACCTCCATTGTAACAGAACTTGGCTGCGTTATGAAGCTTAGAATTTAGGAGATTCCACGCTCTCACGCTGTTCGGTGTGGAATGACATGATGAGGTAATGCGCACAAAATAGGCAATAGAATAATTGTCATTCCACTGCGAGAAAAACGAGACCGTGGAATCAACCCACATTCAAACAAACAAGTAACAAGAAACTAACCCCCCCACCGCCAATCACCCAAAAAATCGCAACCTTTTTTAAATTTCAAGTTATTGCTAGTATATGAATAGTAACAACTCAAACGATGAACCCCCTCCTCCAACAAGAAATCATCAATCGCCTCAAGGCCTTTGAAAGTCCACCACGTCGAGCGCTTTCCTCCCGCTTTCCTGCCTTTAAAAAACCCATTTTGTGGATGCGACGAAGCATGCGTACTCTAGAAAATAAATTGGATTTTAGAATTAGGGCTCACAAAGAAAAAGAATTTTTTGACTGCGTTGTCGCCAGGCATCAATCGCTTTTGAGACGAAAATTAGGAGACAGTGACCCTCGTCTACAAGAGCAAAAAGTGACCAACCTAAGGCAAGCGGCCGAAAAATTGAATGGCGTCGTCATCAACCCAGGCGATATTTTTTCCCTCTGGTCACTGATCGGAGCCCCCACCTATAAACGAGGTTTTGTCGACGGCATGCTGCTTTCTAACGGCCGAGTGGTAGAAGGTGTAGGAGGAGGGCTGTGTCAGCTGTCTAATTTTTTATTTTGGATCTTCCTCCACGCCCCCATTCAAGTGGTCGAACGCTATCATCATTCGATGGACGTCTTTCCAGATTCCGGCCGCACCCTTCCCTTTGGCAGTGGGGCAACCATTCTTTACAACTTTGTGGACCTTAAGCTACGAAACGTGTCCGATCAACCATTACAACTCAAAATATGGCTCACCGATAAACACTTAAAAGGTCAAATTAGATCACGCGAACGCATCAGTGAAAAGTTTCACGTCTTTGAAAAAGAGCATTATTTCATCAAACGAGGGAGTCAATATTTTCGCTACAATCAAATCTACCGCGAAGCCAAAGTGAACGGGGAACTCATCCACACCGAAAAAATAGCCCACAATTTTGCCCCTACTTTGTATGAAGTGACTCCGGAATATTTAGAAAAGAATGAATTCAAGGTACTTGACTACACAAAATACAATGTTTGAAAGCTCAAATTAACCTAAAAATTCCAAGCTAAAACTAGCTTTCTAGTTCAAAGTCAAATATAATAACACCGCACCTGTCGAGTGGTCCATCCTTGAATGATAAAGCACGTGCATATGAATATAAAACAGTCTTTCCCCACCCTTTCAACTGAAGAACTAGCCTCTGTCGACGAGGTATTTCGATTTGGGTTTTTACACTTAAATTCCATCCTAAGGCGCAGCGGAGAAAGCTATGCTCAACATGGATTAGAAGTGGCTCAAACCATCGCTGAAACCAACCCAGACCCGACCCTGATTCGAGTGGCAATTTTGCATGACCTCTTTCTACACCCCAAAGGCGAAAGCCTCATCAAAGAATCCCCGCTGAATGAAGACGAGCAGCAATTGGCGAGAAAAATGCACCAACTCAGGCGCCTATTCATCGATACAAAAACACATGATCTAGACAAGTTCATCCACTCATTCATTGATGACGAACGGCTTCTTTTGTTGCGGATGGCCCACAGACTAAATGATGTGAGAAAGTTAAGCCACTTTAAACCAGGGTTCAGAAAGCAAATTGCCCACGAAACCTTGCACATGTACACCGCGATTGCCAGTCGTTTAGGGATGCATGCCTGGTGTCAGGAAATGGAAGATCTGTGTTTTAAAGTCGTACACCCTGTCATTGCCCAAAACTTAGAATTGGAGTTTAAAAAATATCAAAAAGCGGATCAAAATTGTCTTGATGAAGCTCAAAAGTACCTTAAAGACCGCCTTGAGAAACAAGGCATTAAATGCCGAATTGAAGGCCGAATCAAAGGGCTTTACTCCACCTATCGAAAAATGCTGCTCAAACATCGAAAATTCAACGAACTCACCGACAGACTAGCCATTCGAGTCATTTTAGACGACTACATCGACTGCTACCAAGCCCTTGGTCTCGTGCATGCCTACATGCATCCCATCCCCGGAAAGTTAAAAGATTACATCGGTGCACCCAAAGAAAACGGCTACCAATCCATCCACACCGTGGTTTATCCACTCACCGGAGTCAATGAGCAACCCATTGAAATTCAAATTCGAACGGAGTTGATGAATGAAATCTGTGAATATGGGCCGGCCGCTCATGCTGATTATAAGAAAAGTAAGTATAAAATGGCCGAAAGACTCAATCGAGTGGATCTTTTCAGAAACATCCTCCATCTTCACCAGGGGGTGAGCACCCCACAGCAATTTGAAAAAGCCCTCCGCAGCTATTTTGACAACGCCTACATTGGCATATTTGATGACAAAGACAGGCTCTACCATCTTAAAAAACCAGCCACGGTTTTAGATTTTATTTGTCATGCTTACCCCAATCGCTTTAAAAGACTGAAAGCAGTTTGGGTCAACGGACGCCCCGCTGAAGTCGAAATGGAGTTAAAAGATGGAGATGTGGTTAAGCCAGATTTTAAAATGATCAAGCCCACAGAGATTAGAAAAATACGAATCAAACTTCTTCAACCTCACAACCAGCCAGTTATAAAAAAAATAATTAGGACTGAGAAAAACATTTAAATCATAAACGCTCTCAAAAAATTGTTATACCTTTTCTCACTTTACACCGATGCTTTTGAAAAAAAAGTAGATCGTTTTTTAAGAAAAATAAAACGCCACACAGCATCTGATCTTGAAAATCTAATGCAACAAGATCTAGTCCGATTGACTATTTTTTTAGAATATCGCTTCAAAGGGTACAAAAACTTAAAACGCCGTCATCGACGAAAACTTTACAAAAATATAAAAGCCATTGAACAAGATTTTGAAGCTTTCATCCTCAAAAAAGAACCCCAGTTGCCTCAATTAAAATCAAAACTCAATCTTCCAAATCATCTAAAAAAAGACCTTCATTTTGACGACATTCTACTCATCATGGCCTACCTAAAACCAGGTCGTATTTTTGAGTACCAAGCCTCTGTAAGCTTTGAGCGTTTATTGCGGGACCCACGCAAAGAGAAGCTAATCGGAGATTGCAATCAAATCGTCACCCTTTACATCTATTTATTTTCTCTGCGCCATCCAGCCTCTAAGTTAAAAATAAAATTATTATCTGATCATGTTTGCCTGCATTACCAAGGTCAAGACATAGAGGCCACCAGCGCCACCCTTGCCGAGTACAACGATTACCTTTTTTTAAGCGACGCCACCGAAATCATCTCAACCAACCTATTGGACATTCCAGAACCTGGAAGCAATCGCTTTTCCATCAGTCCAAAAAGTCTGTTGCAAGCCGCACAATTTGCCTACAAATTCTCAAGTCATCGGCCCACCGTTGAGAGAAATCTATTGATCGCTTACCACAATATTTCTATTTTCTACGCCCAAAAAAAATCCTTCAAAAAAGCCATTCAATTTGCAGATAAATCAGGCTCAACTCAACTTCAAAAACAAGTCAGGCGCATGGAAGCCATCCATCTATTCAAAACGAAAAAGTATGAAAAAGCCGCTCAAAAATTCAATAAAATCAGTGATGCAGAAGGAGTAAAATCCTGCCAACAAGCCCAGCTTTCTAAATTGATTGAAAGCATTAAATCTCTAAAAACCATCAAACAACTCAAGCAAAAAAAATCCACCCTTCGCCACATCAGAAAGCTAGCTTTGAAATTAGGAAAAACAGAGCTTGTGAAATTTGTAGACAAGGCTTTAAAGTAAAACCTAAAAAGCCCATCCCATATCGGAATGAGCTCTTTAAAAGTTTCAACTAAGAAGAATAGTGTTCAGTGAGCATGATGACCTCATCCGCCTCATTCAATTCAACCATAAAATGATAAGGACTCACTTCATAGTTTTCAATAAAAACTGAATAATCAACAGGGTCCAAAGCTTCAAACGTGACCTGATCCAGTAATGCAACCTGAGCACTCTCTGCAACAGAATATTCAGTGGTTGCCTCATCCTCATTCAACATACAATGAGCTGCACCACTTTCTTCAGTCATCAACTCTTTTTCAATACACTCATCTCGAAAGTAGAACTCCATTTTGTCCAACTCGACATTGTCATCCTCAGCTGAATGAACAAATGCTGTAAATTCAGTGGTGGCAACTGAAACCACAGGTGTCTCAAGGTCACCATTATCTAAATCGCATCCCACCAAAAAAAGAGAGAACATGGCCGTGAATAATATAGCTGACTTCTTCATAATTAAAATTTATTAAAATATAATAAATAAAGTATAACATCTTGCCATGGATAATCAAAAAAGGCCCGCACACTGTGGCGGACCTTTTTTTAAACTGATTGTCATCATGGATCTATGATTCCAATTCAGCCTTGAACGACTCCATCAATTCACGTACACCCTCACGATCTCCTGAGGTTTTAGCTGCTTCGACTTGCTCCTTTTGTTCATCAGTCAAAGCATCGATGAATTCATGACGCATTCCTTGAACATGCCCCTTTCGCTTCCCCATCTTAAGCTCAAACCCAGCCTCTTCTGCCAGGCTTTTAGCAAGCTCCTTATCGCCAGCTTCACGGGCTACATGTATCTCTTGCATGACTTCAAATTTCTCTTCCGTCATATCATCCATAAAGGGTGCGTCTGGAAAATTCTCTTCCATTGTAGTCAACCACGCTTGGTAGTCACCTGATTCCATAACCGCCTTCACGACTTCTTTTTTTTCGTGCATGACCTTCATTTTCTCTAGCTTTTCCTCACTGATTTCTGGCGCATCAATGCCCTCAGCAGCAAGCAAACCTTGAGCTTCTTCGTGGGTCAATTCACCTGACATGACTTTTTCGTGCGTTTCCCTTGCTAATTCACGCTGTGCATCCGTCAAATCATTCTGAAAACCATGTTTCATGTGACGCCCCTGACCTTTTTTAAAAGATTTTTCTACACCCCACTCCTCCATCAGCGCCATGACACCGTCACGGTCTCCTGCTAAATGAAGTTCTTTGAGTTGGAGCTTTTGATCATCATTAAGCCGTTGATGTTGTTCTGTAGTGGATGCTGCATCCGCCACACTCACTTCGGGGGTTTGAGCATATGTGAGTCCAAATCCTGTACTCGCCACAACAACCAAAGCCGCTGCGACAAGAACTGATTTATTACTTTTGTGCATTTTTTCCATGATAATTAAGTTTTATGGATTAAAGTTGCGATCGCAATGTGAACTATCGCTGCTCACAATCATTACTACGCAGGAGATTTTTTTTTCTTTCACTTTTTTTCAAAATGGCTTTCAGGTGAGGATTTGTAAGCAATTCGTATGTTGCAAGTGTTTAAGTTTAGTAGTACGCAGTGAGTATGTATGTGGGTAAGTTTGTAAGTGTGTTTGGTAGATAGCTAATTCCCCCACCCCCCTTTGATAAAGGGGAAGTATGGACTTCATTCCAAATCTGATGATCACACCACGCCAAATACTCACCCTCAACTCCCAACCACATATAGACTGAAAAAAGAAAATTTGGGGGTGATGAGTCTCACAGGGCTCACTTCGAAGTCGGGTAAAATACTGGCTTGAACCAGTTACAGATCAGCCCCAGCATATTAGCGCTTGATAATTCCAAAAAACCCACCTACCTCATTCCAGACGGCACCACAAGCACAGGATAGTTATCCCAAACACCAATCACACGCGCCTTAAACTCTCCCCGTCTAAGCACCTCCCCAGACACCCCCACAAACACCCCCTCAACAGATTTAAACTCAGTCTTAAACGTCGCCTCGCTCACATCAACCTTCCATAAATTACGTTTCACATCAGCAAGAATCCAAATGTCATCTGAAGCAATTTCAATGATCTTACCTGCCAAAGCCCCCTTGTCTGGAGCAGCAAAAAATTCGTGACGCTTAGTTTCTAGACTTTGATATAAAGGAAAATGGTTTCGAAGGGTGTCCACAAAAGGGCGGTCAAATTTGGTCAGATAAAAAATGTAACCAAAATTCAGGGAAAGCAAAATGGACAAAAGTACAATCACCCATGATTTTCGCCGATACCCCGTTTTAGTCTGTTTAAAAAGCTTATCAGCCACAAAAATAGACAACCCTACAAAAATAAGCCACAAATAAGGCAGCAAATAAAATATCGGCTTCAAACCACCGCCCCCCAAAGAAAGACGAGCCAGATCCCAATCACTCATCGTCAACTTTCGAATGACAATGGCCACCGCCACACTTCCAAAGGCAATGGAAAAAACAATGGCAAGCAATAAAAACACATGCATCAACACAAAATGCCAACGTGGCTTGGGTTTCATTTTTTCTTCCTTAATCTTGCTAATGATTTTTTCACTGAACCGATTCATGGATTATAATTAAACATTAGTGATTGAAAATGGATCACGATCCGCCGAGAGCATTCCACCCCTCTTTAAACTTTTTTTTGGCCCGATTGATCTGAGTCGCCACGGTCCCCATTGGCATCTTAAGAATATCACTGATTTCCTGATAATCTAGATCCTCCATATAGCGGAGTACCAAAATCTCTCGGTAACGGCCAGGAAGCTGACCAATCGTCTGTTGAATTTTTTCAATCAGCTGCTTTCGTTCCAATTCCGCCTCCACATCAACTTCACTCCGAAGCACCTCGATCAACTTGGTCGACTCCTCATCCTCTGATTCAAGGGGAAGAATGGTCTGTTTTTTATTTTTTCGTAAATGGTTGATCGTCTCGTTGTGGGTGATTCGATAAATCCAACTCGAAAAGCTAAGTTGCGGATTGTAATCGTTCAAATGTGTATACGTCTTTATAAAAACTTCCTGAAGCACATCTTGCACACTTTCTTTTTCTAAGCCCGAAAGACGGCGGATGTAACGCGACAATTTTGCCTCATAACGATCGACCAAGGGGCCAAACGCATCAGGATTTTTAAGACTCAAAGCCACCCACTGAGCATCTGTGTTTTTGTTTGATGGAACCATTAAAACGATAATTCACGTGGACCTACATTTACTTATACACCATTAAAGCAAATTTTCTTTCTTTTTTTGTTAAATAAAACTAAACAAGATTAAGGAATTTTGTTTAAATATGAATAACTTTTCGCAGCCCCAAACATGTAATTCCAAAGGTTCAGATATCACATCGAATTTACTGGAGCACCCTAAAAGTAAGCTCAAACCTAGAAAGCTAAATTCTCAAAGCTAAGCATAAAATCTTATTTTTCCAAGACAATATTTCTAGGCAAAAAAACTATAAAATCAATCAGTAGAAGTCTTTTTCTGAGCGAGCTCATGCTGACTCAAATAAGGGTCTTCAATATCTTTTTCTGCCTCTTCGACAAAAACTCTCATAAAATGCAAAATTTGTTCCAAGTCCTTAATATACTTTGGATACCTTTCTTGATAATTCTTACTTTCACACAGTTCATGTAGCCATGCTATGCGTCGGCCAACAGACCTGACAACATACTCCCTTTTGCTTAAGGCTGCCCCAAGAGGAAGTCTAAGGTAACCAAAAACTTCACGCCACCAGTAGTCATAATCAATTTTGTCTTCCTCAGCCTCAACCTTACACTTCAATTCATTTATATTATCTTTTATTGCCCTAAAAGCATCTATTTCGATAAACGACAATTCACTTTCTATTTCTCCAACGACTCTATTAAGACGGAAATTATAAACAGGAACAATACAAGTCTCTTGAGTTATGTCTATTTCCCCTTCTCGCCCAAGGATATCATCAAACATCTTCCGATATCTAGCATTGAAATACTCCATCCCCTGTCCAGAATCTAGTATATCTTGTGGATATTGAAACCACTCAGCTCCATCAACACCTACAGGGCGATTTATAGATATTGTCATAAATAGTTTTTAATTATTTTTTTAACAATAACATTGTAAACTATTAATTTTAAATAGTCAATACAATCTCTCTTGAACACAAAATTTATTATTGACCAAATTTTGTATACACACTATTTTTGTATTGCTAAGAGAAAAAAACAAAAAAACAAATTAAAAAAATGAGCCAAAATTCTGCTTTTTACCCAATCCGACTTTCCAACACCCCCCTCACTCACTGAGGACGTTGAAAGGCGGTCTTTTTGAATTGAATATGACTGAAATTAAGCATCAATCTGTTTTACTCAACGAAACCCTTGATCTTTTAAATCTTAAGGCAAATACAAACATAATTGATGGCACCCTTGGACTTGGGGGTCACAGTTTAGCCATTCTAGAAGCGCTGGAAGGCAAGGGGAAGGTCATGGGCCTTGATCAAGATGAGCGAAATTTAAAAGTCGCCAAAAAACGGCTTAAAAAATATGAAAACCAGGTCATTTTGGTCCACGACAACTTTGAAAACATGGCTGAGCAAGCCAAAATACACCACTTTGAACCCGACGCCATCCTACTTGACCTTGGACTCTCCTCTCCTCACATCGACGAAGCTGAGCGAGGTTTCTCCTTTCAAAAAGACGGACCGCTCGACATGCGCTTTGACCAACGACAAAGCACCACTGCAAAAGAAGTCGTCAACACCTACTCCGAAAAAGACATCGCTGACATCATTTTTCATTATGGCGAAGACCGACAATCTCGAAAAATTGCTCGAAGGATTGTAGAAGCTCGAAAAAACAGCCCCATCACCACCACCACACAATTGGCCGACGTGATTGAAAAAGGATCAAAAAACAAAGGAAAGGGTAAGCACCCCGCCACACAAACCTTTCAAGCCCTACGAATTTATGTGAATCGAGAGCTCGAAGTCCTGAAAAATGTCTTGGAACAAGCCATCCAGATTCTAAAACCCGAAGGAAGACTCGTTGTCATCTCTTATCACTCACTAGAAGACCGAATTGTTAAAAATTTCTTAAGAGATCAGACCAAAAATTGTATTTGCCCAAAAGAATTACCATTCTGTCAATGTAATTTTGAGAAAAAGCTTTATATCTTAACCAGGAAGCCTATAATACCCTCTGGATTAGAGGTTTCCGACAACCCCCGTGCGCGTAGCGCAAAACTACGGGCGGCTAAGCGACTATGATCAATCTCAATTCACCAATACAAATACACAAACACATGTCTTCAGCTTTATTTATTGAAAATAAGTCTCGCCGCACCGTGCGCAAAAAAACGCTTTCTCAGCGAATCGAATTTGGGATCACATCATTGACTTTCTTTACCATTGTCTTGATTGCCATCGTTAGCCTTGTGTATCTAACACATGCCAACCAAAATGCCACTAAAGGCTATATTTTAAAGGAACTTCAGGTCAGTCAGGCCAACCTTTTGACAGCCAATGAAGTTTTAGACATGCAAAAAGCAGAAAAAAGTTCACTAAGGAGCCTGGAGGAAGATGTAAAAATCCGCTCCATGGTAAAGCCCGAACAACCGCTTTATGTTCGAGGAGACAGCCTGGTTGCCTACAAAAAAAGATAAGCTAGTCCTTAGTGCATAGTCCTCATTAAATGCATCTCACTTGGCTCGAAATCTCAAAACAAGCTCTCAAAAAAAACATTCAAACCTTTCGCAAGCGTATTGGCCCGAAACGGGTTTTAAGTGTGGCCGTTAAAGGCAATGCCTATGGTCATGGACTGGTTGATTGTGCTAGGGAATTCTTAGAAGCCGGCGCAGATTATCTTTGTGTCAATGCGCTTTATGAAGCTAGAAAACTAAGGAAAAATGATATTAAAGCTCCTATTTTAGTCGTAGGCCACATCCCCCCTTCCGACTTATCAGAAGCCATCAAGTTGGATTGTGAATTTGTTGTTTATAATCTAGAAACATTAGTTGAACTCAAGCAGTTGAGAAAAAAAGCCAAGATTCACCTTAAAATTGAAACGGGCAATCATAGGCAAGGGATTCCATTGGAAGACCTACCAGATTTTATCAAGGAATTAAAAAACCAGCCTCATTTAGAGCTAAGGGGAATTTCCACCCACTTTTCTAACATCGAAGACCGCATCAGCCCCACGTATGCCCTCAAGCAATTGGCTGATTTTAAAAAGGCAATTGAAATTATTGAAAAAGAAGGCTTAAAACCCAGCTACAAACATTGTGCCAATAGCGCCGCAATCATGGTGTTGCCTGAAGCTCATTTTAATTTTGTAAGACTTGGAACGGCAGCCTATGGTCTTTGGCCCAGCAAAAAAACAAAACGGGCGGCTCAAAAGTTGAATTCAGACATTAGCCTCTCCCCTGCCTTAACCTGGAAATGCAACATTGCTCAAATCAAACCGACTAAAAAAGGAGCGCTCATCGGCTACGGCTGCACCTACAAAATACCTCATGATGGGAAAATTGCCGTGCTCCCGGTGGGTTATTATGATGGCTATTCACGCGCACTGAGCAATAAAGCCCACGTACTCATCAAAGGTCAACGTGCGCCCGTGATCGGTCGGGTATGCATGAACATGATCATGGTGAATGTGAGCCATATTCCAGACCTAAAATTAGAAGACGACGTGGTGTTGATTGGAAAGCAAGGCAGTGAAGCAATAGCCGCTGAAGAAATGGCACAGTGGCAGAATACCATTAATTATGAGGTGGTGACGCGGATTGGGGGGCATGTGGAACGGAGGCTAGTTTAAAAAAGCCTGGACGCACACCAAGTGGCGGCGTCCGAGGCTCGAGAGCCCTCAACCTGAGGCCGTGAAGCTAGGGAGGACAAGTGTTCGAGAGTTCAGGAAAACTCTTAGTAGACCTGCAAGCAGATCAGCGCATCCTCATCAACCTTGATACAGGACTCATCCTCCTCAGGACAGTCATCTTCTGCTTCGCAGAAATCAACACAGATACTATTGCTCCAGCCTGCAGGCTGCATACAGCCGTAACCACTGGGGCAATCATCCTCTGTCTCGCAGTAGGAAGTGCAATGACACCAGAAGTGATCATTTGGATCCTCTGGATCACCATCAGGCATGGAATACCCAATATTAAGGGGGCATCCCGGGGTTCCTTCTTTAAGGATCTTGCAATCCCCGTAACCGTCTGGCTCACCCGTGGTAGAACCAGCGCCACCCGAATCATCTGTATCCGAGTCATCCCCTCCGGTTCCAGTTCCAGTTCCACCCGAGTCGTCGGTGTCCGAATCATCCCCACCAGTTCCAGTGGTGCTCGGGTCAACACCGGTGTCATCACTCATGTCTGTTTCAGTAGCATCTCCCTCAGTCTCTGGGTCATCAGAGGTGGGTTGAGGCTGGGGCATAGCCTGACCCGCCGAAAGCGTAGAGGGTCCATCTGTAGCACTCTCATTTGCATCATCAGAAAAGCAACCAGCTACTGAAAGTGCAATAAGCGCACATGCAACCCGTAGTGTCCTAACCATCACTCGCTCAATTCTCTCCCTAAAGGGAGGGGTTTGGGTTTTTTGCTCACGCCACGCAGACATCCTGCGAGCTATTGAGCTGTGGAAATCTAACATACTTTTTAAGGCAAGACAAATGAATCCTAAACCTCCACAGTACAAACTACTATATGGCCAAAAAATAGCAAAAATCTCGAATAAAAGAAGAAAAGGTTTTTAAAGGGTGCTAAATCACCCAATTGCCCCGGTAAAAAATGCCTCTTGCTGACACAAGAAACTAGAACAGTCGAAACCCACTATCCCCAATCCTGTAAACCTTATTACCCAATCTGTAACCTTGCGAACCATCCTCCATTTCAACAGGATTGGTACAAACCCCAGGAAACACAACATCTTCCGCATCATCATACAAACCATTTACCTGAGCACAAAACATATCACCAGGACACCGATAACCAGGACTCAAACTATTACAACTCAAAACACAGAGTTTAGAAGAAGCCTCATCTTCTCCAAGGTTATAGGGGCCAATACATTGAGGCAAAGCACCACAAAATTGACAACCGCAATCACTATCTTTTTCACAAAGCGGCGCAAGAAAACTGTATTGTAACTCATCATTTGGACCAAGAAACGGAAAACAAACTTGCTCATCCTCTAAATTTAAATAAGGATAGTCACAAGCACCATAATCAGACCAAGGTTCAGGACTTTTTTCACCAATACACTGGGAATCTCCCTCAAGCTCAAGCCCTTCCCCATCACATACCTCCACCTCATCAGTCGTGGAACTAGAGTCACTATCAGAATCCGAAGTGGACTGAAACGAAGTCGAAGAATGACCAATACCTGTTGTAGAGCTCAGCCCCTGAGCATCAGTTTCACTTTGAGCAGGAATAACATCATCCCCACAACCTAAATTAAGGGTATAAAATAGGGAAGCAATAGCAAAACGACGGGCACTAGGTGTACCTAATTGAAATTTTTCGGAGATTCGAGTGGGCATTTTTATAAAAAATTAATAAATTTAAGACCCGATCATAATTTAAAACATAAAAAAAGTCAAAAAATAAAATACATAAGCTACTCAGACTAAATGCGGTCCACTTTTAATATATCACAAGTAAAATTTAACTATTATATCCATTGCCACAGGTGTAAAATAAAAACCGGCGACTAAGAACAATGAATGAATCAGGAATTATCACATAATTCAAATATAAAATGAGCTTCTACCAAAACACACTTAACAACATGCAAAAGGCAGCCAAAACCATGGCGCTGAACAGTGATACCTTAGAGCGACTTTCGCATCCCGAAAAAACCATGATCGTTTCACTTCCCATTAGGATGGACGATGGAACACTAAAGATATTTGAAGGATTTAGAGTCCAACATTCTGGACTAAGAGGCCCATTCAAAGGAGGCTTTCGGTTTTTAGACGACGTTTGCCTCGACGAAATCAAAGCCCTTGCCACCGAAATGAGTTTCAAGTGCGCGGTCGTTGGCGTCCCCTACGGAGGAGGAAAAGGAGGCATAAAATGCAATGCCAAAACCATGTCCACGGGAGAGCTCGAGCGTTTGACCCGAAAATACGTCCAAGCCATCTACCAAATCGTCGGTCCCGAACACGACATCCCCGCCCCAGACATGTACACCACCCCGCAAATCATGGCCTGGTTCATGGACGAATACTCAAAGCTCAGCAACAAACACCAACCCGGCGTCGTCACTGGAAAGCCCATTGAAGTCGGCGGCTCATTAGGACGAGGGACCGCCACCGCCCAAGGAGGTGCCTATGTTTTAGAAGAATATCTGAGACAAAACAATCTCAATCCTGAGGAAATGACCGTCATCGTTCAAGGCTTCGGAAACGCAGGTCAATATGCGACCGAAATCTTACACGACTTAAAAATGACCATCGTAGGTGTCAGTGACTCTAAGGGAGGGCTTTATAACGCCAAAGGCATGGACCCCAATGCCATCAGTAAAACAAAAAAAGAAAAGGGTTCCGTGATCAAAAGTGAGGAAGGTGACGTGGTCGAAGCTCAAAAAATCCTAGAAAAACCATGTGATATCTTAGTGCTCGCCGCCATGGAAGACCAAGTGAACAAAGACAACATGAAAAATATCAAAGCCAAAATCATTGTGGAACTTGCCAATGGACCCACCAGCAGCGACGCTGACGAACATCTGAGCAACAACGGAGTCGCCATCATCCCCGATATTTTAGCCAATGCAGGAGGTGTGACGGTTTCATACTTTGAATGGGTACAAAACATGCAATCCTATTACTGGCCCTTAGAAGAAGTGGAATCAAAACTCAAACGCATCATGCTTGAATCCCTCCATCGCATTTTAAAATTCCAACAAGACAACGCCTGCACCATGCGTGAAGCCGCCTACATATCCGCCTTTGACCGCCTTGAAAAAGCCATGACATTACGTGGCGAAGGGGCAAATTTGAGATGCAAAAATTAATTGATGATATACTGCTTGTAACTGATAAGTGCTTAAGTGGGCAACTGGCAAGTGTTTTACTAACTATTTTATCAGTTAAAAACCCATCAGATAAATACTAAATTATGTTAAAAAATCAAATCGCCACCGACATGATCGCTGCCATGAAAGCCAAAAATCCTAGCTTAGGAACCCTACGCATGCTCAAAGCTGACATCATGAAGTACGAAGTGAGTGGACCCAATAAAAGTGCCACAGACGAGGTGGTATTAGAGATTCTCAAACGCTCCATCAAACAGCGCAAAGAAGCTGCAGAAGGCTTTAAAAAAGGAGGTAATTTGGAAGCTGCTGAAAAAGAAACCAACGAAATCAGTTACTTAGAAAAATACATGCCCGAACAACTTTCTGAAGACGAAGTAAAAAAAGCCATCCAAGAAATCATCAATCAACTTTCAGCAGGACCCGGAGATTTTGGAAAAGTCATGGGAATGGCCATGGGCAAACTCAACGGGAAAGCTGATGGAGGGATGGTGAACAAAGTGGTTAAAACACTACTCAGCTAAAACCCTATCACTCCCATAGCTAATGTGATCCAAATCCAAGGCAATCTGATGCGCCCCAAAACACTTCAAACTCCCAGCCACCTCCATGTCTGCCCCTTCAGCTGCCTGCTTGAGCTGAGAATGTTGTCCCAAATCTAAATCACAATAAACCAAGGGCTTTCCAAACTCATCTGGATCAGAGAAAAAAACCCGGTATTTATTGCCTCCCTTTTTACGGATACGATGAAATTTCACATTCCACTTAAAATTCCTACCCTCATACTCGGCCTCAACATTTTTTTTCTGAGATGAAGGAGTCTTTTTCACATGGTCCACAATCTCAGCAGGCTCTGGATACTTTTGATACGTCATCTCCTCAGAATGCTCACCATCTTCACAGTAGTAATTGTGAATCTCAGTGATATTATTTACATCCCCTTCCGCCAAGGTTTGATTCCCATTCACCACATCGTCCCCCGCTCCCACCGGTGCTGAATTTTTAAGGGAATGTTGATTTCTTTTAATATTTTTATTCTGAATCCATTTAAAAATCAGGGTAGCACCCGCAGCAGCACCCGCCCCAATTCCCAAGTATTCCAAAATCTGGATGACCCCCTCTTTGAGCGAACCCGAAAATAAATCTGTAAAAATATCCATTGTGCATGGTCAATGTTATATCAACCTTAACACTCTAGACAAAAAATAGAAATATAATGAGGTGAATTTTTTAAGAAGTGTTAATAGAACATTCAATTAAAAGCTGCCATTCTAAAATAGACTCCTAAACCACTCTTAATCTAGGGCCATTTTTTTTGAAACCATACAAACTTCCAATTTCTTCAATAGAATCAGAAAAGTATGTTTTACGAAAACCATAAATACCCTTTGTCTCATTTCCAAACAAATCCTTAAACCGAGTTTCAATTTCTGGATCAGGATCATATACAAGAATTTCATCAATCATATCAACATCTAAAGTTCCTTGAGCAAATAGATCTCTAAAAAAATGATCCGTATTTGGAAGAGAGTAACCAATAATATGAATTCGCTTACAATTGCTTAATTCTAAGGCTGCATTCTGCCAAACATTCTTCAACTGGCTGTGATGCTGCATCTTATTATAAGTGGGAGGAACAATCATAACTTCTGCATCCTGCCCCCTTATGTATCGCAAACATTCCAACTTACTCCTAAGATCATTTGCAGTATGGCGTATATGACCCTGCTCAATAGAATTCTCCATAACACTAATACCTTCTTGACCAGACCCCTTGTACCAATTTAAAGATCCATGCAACTTTAAAAGCTTTATTTTACTATTGCTATCAAACAAAACTGACCCACCCAATAAGCAGTAATCAAAAGGCTGACGGTTAAATTGAAGTGCATACTCCAGTGCTATATCATAATTAAAAGTAATAATCGAAACCGTTTCACCTTTCAATAATATTTTTTGTATTAGCTGAACAAATCTATTATATGTATCTGATGGCAGAAAATAATCATCCTTAGGATTTAGATAAAAAGAGTTTTCAATCGTTTCTGAAATTAAAATATTCACTGCTTTTTTAAGATTCACTATTTCCTCAGCCTCCATATCACCAAGCTTACCCAATAATTCTGCCATTTCAAACTGCGCAAACAAAACCTCAATATTATTTGGATTTTCAATATTAAATTTGGATTGCATCTTGGTAATTTCTTTCTTAGCTCTAAAAACTAAATCAAACAATTCCTTTGAATTTGGACTGATCTTAGATTGATTCTTCAGGTTCCTAGCAACTTTCAAAAAATTATTCATAACTGGAATACCAGCATCACATGAAGCCCCCGCCCCTAAAATAAATATATTTTGAGCCATTTAAAAACATTAATCATTCTGATAATCATCCCACGCCTTAATCTGCAAATCATCTTTTGAATACTTCTCAAGAGATCGAAAGAGAGATTTTGCAATCGGCACATTGGTCAGCAGTGGAATGTGCTTATCCACACACATCCGACGAATACGATAACCATCCGTCAATTCATCATGCGCATACTTGGTCGGAATCACAATCGCCAAATCAATCCCCCCTCCTTCGATGGCCTCTTGAATATTCGGAGATTTTTTAGTAGACACTTTATGAAGCTCACTCACCATCACCTTGTTTTCTTTTAAGAACGCTGCCGTCCCCTTCGTTGCAAAAATAGAGTAGCCCAATTTATTCATCAATTTAGCCGTATCTAGCAATTTGACCTTGTCTTGCATCAGCCCGGCAGAAAGGAGAATGTTCTTTTTAGGAATGGTATACCCCACCGCCAAATACGATTTGAGGAAAGCCTCTTCAAAATCATCTCCAAAACAAGCCACCTCACCGGTACTTGCCATCTCAACCCCCAACACTGGATCTGCACCCTTCAAACGTGGGAAGGAGAATTGAGGGAATTTGATTCCCACATAATCCAAATCCACGGTTTGATACTGAGGATTTTCATCCACATCCCCCAACATGGCTCGCGTGGCGATTTCGATGAAATTGTATTGGGTCACTTTCGACACAAACGGGAAGGAGCGAGACGAACGGAGGTTCAACTCAATCACCTTGATGTCATTGTCTCTGGCCAAGACTTGCATATTGAATGGCCCTGTGATTTTGAGAGATTTGGCCAACTGCTTTCCAATTTTCTTCACCCGACGCAGGGTTTCCAAATACGTTTTTTGAGGCGGCAATACAATCGTGGCGTCCCCTGAATGCACTCCCGCATCTTCGACATGCTCACTGATGGCATAAATCAAAACCTTCCCTTCATGGGCCACCGCATCCATTTCAATCTCACGGGCGTTGACCTCAAATTTACTGATCACCACGGGTGCTTCAGAATTCACTTTGACCGCATCTCCCAAAAAGTTTTCAAGCTCTTGATGGGTGTGAGCCACACGCATCGCCGCTCCACTGAGCACATAACTCGGTCGAACCAAAACAGGATAGCCCACCTCATCAGCAAAAGTAAAAGCATCTTCGATTTTGGTGAACGCCTTCCATTCCGGCTGGTCGATCTTGAGCTCATCGAGTAAGGCTGAAAATTTATCCCGACTCTCAGCTCGATCAATGTCTTTCACGCTCGTCCCCATGATTTTAACCCCCGCTTTGTCGAGCTTGATCGCTAAATTATTAGGAATCTGCCCCCCCATCGAAATCACGGTTCCATCTGGATTTTCTTTGTCATGAATATCAAGCACGCGCTCCAAACTCAGCTCATCAAAATACAATTTGTCACACTCGTCATAATCCGTGCTCACCGTCTCGGGGTTGTAATTGATCATGATCGATTCATAATTTTTTTTGTGAAGGGTTTTAATCGCATTCACACAACACCAGTCAAACTCCACCGACGACCCAATGCAATACGGCCCAGACCCCAGAACAATCGCCTTCTTTTTAAGGTTTTTCTGACCGCTGACCGCTGACCGCTGACCGCACTCAACGTCGTCCTTATCCCCCCAATAGGTCAAATAAAGGTAATTAGTTTTGGCAGGAAACTCCGCTGCTAAGGTATCAATCTGCTTAACCACAGGAATCACCCCTAATTTTTTACGGTGTTCACGCACCTTCATTTCATCTGCATTCAAAAGGTCTGCCAATTGGCGATCTGAAAAGCCAGCTTGTTTGAGGGTACGCATTTTTTTAGCATCCAAGGCAGTCAAGGACGCGAGTTTTTTAGTCGCCTCGTGATGGTCGCGAATGTTTTTAATTTTGCCCAAAAACCACGGGTCTACCCCTGTCAGCTCATAGAGTTTTTGGATGTCATAACCCTTATTAAAAGCCTCAGCCAAAGCAAAAATACGACGTGGCGTCGGCACACTGACATCCGTCTCAACATCGTCAAAGCTAAAGGGATGATGCGTGAGGCCATAGGCTCCAATTTGAATCATGCGGAGCCCTTTTTGCAAGACTTCTTCAAAATTACGCCCCAAAGCCATGATCTCTCCCACCGATTTCATTTCAGTCGAAATCACATCCGACACCTTTCGGAATTTGTTCAGATCCCAGCGTGGGATTTTAAGCGCCACATAATCAAGGGCAGGCTCAAAACAGGCTGAAGTCTTGCCAGTGACATTGTTTTTAATGTCAGGCAGGTTGTATCCCATCCCCAATTTAGCGGCCACATAAGCCAAAGGATAACCCGTTGCTTTGGATGCCAACGCAGACGAACGAGACAAACGAGCATTCACCTCAATCACCCGGTATTCGTCTGATTTTGGATCGAGCGCGTACTGAATGTTACACTCCCCCACTATGCCCAAATGCCGAATGACTTTTAGCGCAATATTCCTTAATTTTTGATATTCGTGATTGGTCAAGGTTTGAGACGGCGCCACCACAATCGATTCACCCGTATGAATGCCAAGCGGATCGAGATTTTCCATGTTACAAACGGTGATGCAGTTATCGGCCGCATCCCGCACGACTTCATATTCAATCTCCTTCCAACCCTTCAAATTCTCCTCCACCAACACCTGAGGTGAGGCCGAAAAGGCTTTTTTAAGGATGGTTTCAAGCTCCTCATCATTGTAAGCAAAACCAGAGCCCAAACCTCCTAATGCGAAGGCGGCTCGAATCATCAACGGGTAACCAATTTTTTTAGCCGCCACCTTGGCCTCTTCCATATTGTGGCAGGCAAAACTTTTCGGCGACTGCACACCAATGGTTGCAATGGATTTCTTAAACAAATCCCGGTCTTCGGTCAGTTGAATGGCCTTCACCGGGGTCCCAATCACTTGAACGTTGTGCTTTTTTAAAACGCCAGACTCAAACAATTTCACTCCACAATTCAACGCCGTTTGGCCCCCAAAACTCAAGGCAATCGCATCTGGTTTTTCTTTTTTGATGATCTGCTCCACAAAAAACGGTGTCACTGGGAGGAAGTAAATCTTATCCGCCAACCCTTTGCTGGTTTGATTGGTGGCAATGTTTGGGTTGATCAAAATCACTTCAACTCCTTCTTCTTTAAAGGCTTTGATGGCTTGAGAGCCCGAGTAATCAAACTCTCCTGCTTGCCCAATTTTAAGGGCTCCAGAGCCAAGAAGAATGACTTTTTTAATCGTATTTAGACTGGTGGTTGTAGATGTCATAGTAAAATTGATTAACAAAAAAGAACCGAAATCGCTTTATCCGCCTGTTTCAAGGCGTCGATTTTGGAGTGACCGACACAGTTATGAATGATGGATTGCAAATGTTTTGGGTTGGTTCTTATGGATTCTAAGGGTTTGTAGGAGGAGGGGCAAGTGGGAGGGGTTGACAGATATAATAAAATGTGTATAATGTAAATAAATTTAAGACTAACTAACACCGATTAACATGGATACTCCTTCACGAAGACTGGAAAATTTTACCCAGAAAGCTGTCATTTCCCTTCTACCTTTTTTATCAGCTTGCTCAATTCAAATTGGAGGAACTAGAGCCGCTGAGCCAGGAGCCCATATGTCAGAAAAAGATGCTGATCCATTTAATATGGCTGATCCTTTTGATATGATAGAAAAAAGCTCTGCAACGCGTGATGAACTAATACGATGCGTCTTAAATGCACCAGAAAATAATGAACAATTCACACATAGTGTGGAGACAAAACTCGGAGGAACTTATGAAAAAGGAAGCTTTACTTATGATGATGAAAAATGTAGATCAACTAAGGTAGATGCATCCGTAACAAAACATGACGGAAGTTTATCTCGTAGCCTAGAAAAAAAAGTGACCATTTGGGGTATTGATGGCGAAGAGCAAGCCTTAGAAGCTTGTAAAAAAGCCTACTAAAAGGCTCGACTACATCAAAAAACCGCTGGAATCCAACTCTTAAGCTGGAGGAGATTTGTAATCTGGTACAGAAAATTTAAAGGCAAATAGAAATCCTGAAATCCATTGCAAATAATTAGATTAAAACCTACCAATAACCCATCTATTAAATAATATGACTAAATTATCTACCCCCCCCTCCTCTGAAAAAGAATTTGTATTAGATGCTGGAAAATTATATATTAGAGAAATTGAAGACCATAGCAGAACTACAATGATAAGAAGATTTAGAGAGCTTATTTTTAATGATCCAAAAGATGGAAATTGGCTGGACACAACACTTCTAGAGGCGAATGAATACTATGATAGCACTGGACACCAACCGGATATAAGTATAAGTTTTAGAAAGAAAATAGAGGGGCACAGAATGAAGGTGAGTGAAAATGGCCCCAATACAATCCGCAAAAGAGAGGCAACTGATGAAGAAATAAAAGAAATACTGGGCTTTACTTTGGAAGAAGGCTTACTCACTAGAGAGCAATTTTTTGATAAGTTAATTGAAGAAACAAACCTAGATATGGAGGCAACCTTAAGGCTTATTGAACTTTGTAAAGATGCTTGGGAAATGGAATATCACATATAGAAGGTTTTCCTAGCTGGAGCAGATTTGTAATCTGGCACAAAAAATTTAATAAGATATAGACGCTGAAGCTCATTACCTATCCGCCTCAATGCTATAGAAGGCAGGAAAATATGCTTCAGAAATTTTGCCTATCTCATTTTATATTGCAAAAGTATTACAAATAAGATAAAATTATTTACATAAGTAATACAAAATCATGAGTACCATACAAGTTCGCATCACCGACTGTGACAAAGAAGAGGCCCAAAAAATCTTAGAAGAGCTAGGGCTAGACCTACCCACAGCTATTCGCATGTTCCTTAAAAAAGTACAACAAAGTAAGGGACTCCCCTTTGAAGTGACTCTGGAACCCGAGCGAGACGAGAACGGATTGACAAAAGAACAGGTAAAAGATATACTTCAGGCTTCCGCAGATGCTAAAAAAGGAATCAATGTCTCCCCCGCCTTTGACGATATTAACGAAGCCATTAATTACCTACACAATTACAAAGATGATGAGGATTGAGTTTTCAAAGAAGTTCATGAAGAGATATAAAAAGTTAAAAACAAATCAACAGAAGAAAATAGACCACACCTTAGCCTTATTCAAAATCGACCCCACCTCCTCACGACTCAAGAGCCATAAATTAAGAGGGGGAATGAAAAAGCGCCAAGCCATTTCTGCAGGCGGAGATTTACGTTTGATTTTTGAAGAACACAAAAACTACACCCTCGTCCTTTTTCTTGATGTAGGGAGCCATAATCAGGTTTACTAACCTAATTCAATAAAAAATAAACAAATAAACTTAAAAAAAATTAAGGTAATTAAACAAGAAAGTTAGCAAATTTAATCATGAAAAAATTCAAATAAAGCCTCAGCCTCCCTATCTGTCAAAACACTTAATGGTGGCAATGTTTTCATGTAAATATTTTTAGCTTGAAAAAAAATGCCACGCTGAAGATCCAGGGCAGGAAGAGTAGAACTAGAAGAAGTCGCCAAAAGTAACTTATATTCTTCTAAGGATTCTGAAAGTGATTTATCACCCAAGGCTTCCTTAATTTGATTGACTAATAATTTAATATCTTCAGCACCACCCTCAAGTTCTAATAAGTTTCTATTGATATAAGAATCAGTACCAAGCCCCTTAATAAGTGATAAAAACAACTCAGTATAAGCGGAAAAATTATCCCACAACTCTCTAAGCCTTCGCATATCAACAAATCTATAATCAACTGCACTATTATCTCCTGTCTTTCTTATTTGTGCATGATAGTCGTCTGTAAACCTTCTTATACCGTGCCTAGCGTGCGCAGCATTCATTCCCCGTGACAAAAGATCAACTTGATCAATATCCACTCGATACTTAGATATATTCTGAACAGACACTTGCCAATCAGACTCTTGAACAATAGAATCCAAAGCAAAAGCTAGGGGGCCTAAAATCGACTGCGGAAAGCGGACTGCACCTTTCATCAACCCAATCAACCACGTTTTTTTTGGACGAAGATGAGAGAGGGTCTCATGATGCTCATGATAATCTTTGTCGCTAGCTTCAGACATAATATGAACTTTTTAATCTTACCATTATAACATATAATCAAGCTAAAAAGCAATCCGTATAAAATTCAAAAGAAGACATGAAACAAATCCACACCCTCACCGAAGCTATAGCGCTCCTCAAATATGGAGCTGTAATCGCTCACCCCGCCGACACCTGTTTTGGCTTAACAGGCGATTTAATGAATCCCGACGTTCTAAAGAAAATTCAAAAAATAAAGGGGAGAGATGCCAAGAAGCCAATGAGTATTTTTATTCCAAATCCCACCAGAAGGCGAAGTTTCGAAACCTCGCCTTCACCAGTAATCCAAAAAGCACTCAAAAACTACGTAAAATTGAGCGATTTCGCTAAAGAAATCTGCAACAAACTGCTCCCTGGCCCCGTAACAATCATACTACCCAAAGGCCCAAGGATTCCCGACTGGTATTTTCCTGAAACACAGTGGATCGGCATTCGCATGGTTGACGATGAGAATGTAAACGCCCTACTCAATGCATTTGGAGGCCCCCTCATCACCACCAGCGCCAACTTGACTGGAGAAGCCACCTGCTACACCACGGAGGAAGTGGAAAAGGCCTTCAAAAATTCAGACATCAAACCCGATGGCATTTTAGTGGGAGAGATTACAGACCCCAAACCCCCTTCAACGGTCATAAAAATCGATGGGGATCGGATTGAGGTATTGAGGGAAGGGCCGGTTCTATTTTAGATTCCATAAGCGGTGTATTTTACATGCGCATAAAAATCAGGATTTTCTACCACCAAAGAACCTGCACCTGAACCAGACCACTCATGATTGAATGGGCTCAAAAAATGCTGATAACTTCCCATTAGACGATCATAGCCATTATTTCTTTGAACATCAGCCATAAAGTTAAATCGAACCCACACCTCCTCACCCGGATTCACTTGAATGTCACAAACTGCATAAACAGGAATAAAATCACCATCTTTCAATCGAGCCTGTGACTCATCAATAAATGTACAGTCATCCTCTGAGCCATCACTCGAAGTAGCAAAAGCTCTAAATCGAACATCTGAAGAACCAATAGCTTCTCCATTATCGATAAAATGAATGAGGTTCATCTGAAGCCTAAGCGTCTTTACATCGCGATCCGCCCCACAAATCTCACCACCACCCAAAATTCCATCTCCACACCTGGGTACATTACAAAGCGTTGTACACTCACCCAATTGATCATTATTTTTTTCTCCCAAGTCGCATTCTTCTGTGGGACTTACAAAGCCATCACCACAGGTATTAAACGTACAATCCTCAAGACAGTTGCCATTTTCACCATTCAACTCGCCTTCATCACATTCCTCAGTGGGACTTAAAAAGCCATCCCCACAGGTAGAAAATTTACAACTTCGATTGCAAACTGCGTAATCATTTTCAAAATGCCCTCCATCACACTCCTCATCTGAATCAAGAACTGAATCACCACAAACTGACTCTTTAGAATTGCCCTGAAGGTCATCATTTTTATTTAAATCCATTTCACCACAGTTTTCACGGGAGCCTCCCAAACCATCATCACAACTGGATTCTAAAATTAATTCTGAGTCAAATTTTTTGAAACCTATACCTCCTCCATCACCTTTTGATTCAATTTTCTTTTGATCATCAACACGTGAACAAGCACCTACAGAAGCGGGAAGGGTTAACAATGAAGATAGTGCAAGACGCAAACTCAATGAGTCAGGTGTTTTTTTATGACGAAGGAGTGGTGCAAAGTCTAAAGGCATAATACTTTTTTAAGAATAGTTTTAATATAATAGTATTTATAATAAAAAAGTCAAGAGTATATTCTCAATGGATCAAACTTTAAAACCTCACTCATTTTCATCTGGCTCAAAAACAGACTCAATCGAAACCTCAAAGAACCTTGCAATTTTAAAGGCCAAAGGCAATGAGGGGGAGTACTTTTCACGTTCAATAGCAATGATAGTCTGCCTCGTAACATCCAACACTTCCGCCAATGCTTCTTGAGTGATTTTACGCTGTGCCCGGAATAGTTTTATTTTATTTTTCATACTTAATGTGGCTTAAAAATCGCTCCAAAAGAAAGCTTAACACAGTTGCAACAAGGGTCACAAATAACGCCAAGCTGAGTAAGAATTCTGAAAAAATCTGACCTAAAATCGAATGATCAAACAAAACCAATGTCCATTCAGGATTATAATATGAATAAGCAAGTATGGAAAAAGAGAATATCCAAAATGCAAGGATGAGGAAATTGAATACCATGGCTTGCGAGCGATTTCTAATTAAAGCCGTACGCTCATCTTCAAAAACCTTTTTTTGATTAAGATAAATAGCGTTAAGCATAAAAGCAACCGAAACAGAAATAATGGCGCCAAAAAGAACTGGGTGCAATTCAATAGAACCTGTCACAAAAAATACAACCAAAAATAAAGTTAAAAAGGCAATCAATCGATAAGCCCATGAATTTAAATTGAAATTGAACATAAGTTGGTTTTAGAAAATATTAAGCATTAAAATTGTAAAGCAAGCTTAACAAAAAGTAAAGTTAATTTTACATTTATAGCTTTATATTCAAAACTCCCTAAAAAAATGCTAATCTAGCAAATGAAACGAATCAAATAACCGCCTTCATCATGCACCGCACCCACACCTGCAACGAACTGACTCCAAAGCACATCGGAGAAACCGTCACGCTTAGTGGCTGGGTCAACAGGCGCCGTGACCATGGGGGCATCATTTTCATCGACCTGCGCGACCGCTACGGGCTGACGCAAATTGTGTTTGATCCCAACGTTCTTAAAACTCCTTTTAGCGAGGTGGAAGGCGTGCGTAGTGAATATGTTTTGAAAGTAACAGGAGAGGTGCGAAAACGGATGGAAGGCCAAACCAACGAAAAAATGGACACGGGTGAGATTGAACTTTATGTGACTGAGATGGAAATCCTCAACACAGCAAAGACACCCCCTTTTGAGATTGATATGGAGAAGAATGTGAACGAAGAATTGCGTTTAAAATATCGTTATTTAGACCTCCGACACGAGCGACTGCGAAACAACATCATGCTGCGCCACAAGATGATCATGGACATTCGGAATTACATGGATGAGCAAAATTTTGTGGATGTGGAAACCCCCATCTTAATCAAGGGAACCCCAGAAGGAAGCCGAGAATATTTAGTCCCCTCTCGTTTGTACGCCGGTAAATTTTACGTCCTCCCTCAAAGCCCTCAGCAACTCAAGCAACTGCTGATGATCGCGGGGTACGACCGTTATTATCAAGTGGCTCGCTGCTTTAGAGACGAAGATCAACGGGGAGACCGTCAACCAGAATTCACTCAATTGGATGTGGAAATGAGTTTTGTGGAAGAAAAAGACGTGATGGCCATCAATGAAACACTCCTCACCCGCCTCACCAAAAAATTCGCCGCAGACAAAACCATCCAGTCCGACCCCTTCCCTGTGATGAGCTGGAAGGAAGCCATGGACAATTATGGAAGCGACAAGCCTGACATTCGTTTTGAAATGAAAATTGTAGATGTGTCTAACATCGTTGAAAATTCAGAATTTGGAGTGTTCAGCAGCAATATTAAAAATGGAGGGGTGGTCAAAGCCCTAAAAGTAGAAGGTGCCGCCGCATTCACCCGCAAAGAAATCGATGATCTAACCGAGCTCGCCAAAATTCATGGTGCCAAAGGCTTGGCTTATTTTGTGTACCAAGAAGATGGCAGCGTCAAATCCCCCATTGCTAAATTCATGAAGGAAGAAGAAATGGAGGCCATCCGTGAAAAAACCAACGCCAAAGCAGGAGACATTGTCTTTTTTGGAGCCGACGATTACGTGACTGCTTGTGAAGCTCTTGGGCAAGTTCGACTGGCTTGCGCGGAACGATTCAACTTAAGAGATCCAAAGGTTTTTGCCTTCTGCTGGGTCAACGAATTCCCCATGTTTGAAAAAGACAAAGAAAGCGGTCGCATCAATGCCATGCATCACCCCTTCACCCGGCCTATGGCGGAAGACATTGAGCTGCTTGAAACCGAACCCGAAAAAGCACGCAGCATGGGATACGACATTGTTTTAAACGGAAATGAAATTGGTGGAGGAAGCATCCGGATTCATGAACACAGCCTGCAGCAAAAAATCTTTAAACTACTGGGCATTTCGGATGAAGACGCAGAGATTCGATTTGGCCACATGCTTGAGGCCTTCAAATACGGAGCACCCCCTCATGGAGGAATTGCGTGGGGCTTAGACCGTTTGGTCATGCTCTTTGCGGGTGAGCCAAACATTCGAGAAGTGATTGCCTTCCCTAAAGATCAAAAAGCCAAAGATTTGACCCTGGGTGCACCGAGTGTGATGCCAGAAAAAGATATAAATGAGGCGAATGTAAAGATTATTAATAGCTAATAAATTCAAAAAATGCTTTTAGAGTACAAAGAAAAAGTAAAACTTATCAAAAAAAATGGCCAAATAATCAATGATATTCTAGCCATCGTACAGCCCAAAAAAATTTTTATAAAAGATAAAACAGCTCCAATAGAAGAAGGAGACTTCTTTGAAATAACTTTGCCAAGCGGTATAGTTCAAAAAAAGAAAGTAATTGATCCAGGTTATTTTGGTGATCATCCAAAATTTCCAGCATATCAATGCGAGGTAGAAAACATAAAGATGGAAAATTCAAAAGCAAAACAATCCATTTATAACATAAGCGGACCAAACTCAAGGATAAATATTAACTCGATCGACCATTCAAAAAATCAAGTCAATCTATCTGAAAAAGATATTTTCAAAGAACTAGAAAAAGCAATAGATAGAATTGAAAATAATCAAAAAATAAAAGAAAATTTAAATGAGTTAAGAGCCCATCAAAAGAAAGAATCATTCACGCAAAAATATAAAGAATTCATTTCTGCTTGTGCAAATCACATGAGTATAATTTCCCCTTTTATACCAGCATTAACAGAAATGATAAATAAATAAAATGAAAAAAGAAAAACCTAAACTTAATACAGATGAAAAAATTGACCTTTTACTAGAATATCAAAAAAAGACCAAACGCTATAATTTGATCCGTATGATTTTTAGCATCCTTGTTTTTTTAATCGTCGTCATCCTACCTGTCATTGGAATCGTGTGGCTGGGAGATTACATCAAAGAGACTTTAGGATTAAATCCAAATGATTTTAAAAATAGTCTAGAAAACTTCCAGCAAAACTTAGAAAAAGTAGATCAAATGGGAGCGAGTTTATTTTAAGAAAATGACCTGAGAAAAAGAAGTAATCACAAAAAAGTATGTTCAAAGAAAAAACACCCCTCACCCTCGAACAAAAAGTCGACAAAATCTTAGCCTATCACAAAAAAGCCAGAAACCGTGACATTGCCAAGCTCATTTTCAATATCCTCCTCATCATCCTCCTGATTGCCTTACCCTTTTTGATTTTCAATTGGATTGGAAATTACTTTCAAGAACTCTTCGGAATGACAGGGCAAGAAGTGGCAGATGCCCTACAAAAAGTGAAAGATATAAAGGAGTTCAATGGCGTAGAGAAAATAAAAGAGTGGATCAACTAGAACTATCAGCACCCGAGCGACGCTTGCGTCTTTTTTTCTGCTTTCTAATTCTTTCCAGTTGTTGATCTTTTTTAGAGTCAGGATTCAATTTTTCAAGCAATTCGCGCAAAGCCAAAATCCGATTCATCGACCGCTCTCGATGCTTTTGATACTTGATGACAATACCAGTTGGAAGATGCTTGAGCTGAACCGCACTGCTCGTTTTATTGATTTTTTGCCCTCCACTCCCACCACCGCGTACAAATTTCTCTTCAACATCTTTTAGGTTAACTTTAAATTTTTTTAGCAACTCTAAAATAGCCTTATATTTTTTACCCGTCAGGTTGGATTGAGGCGGTAAATTCATTCTAATTTGGAAGCTGGTTTCGCTTTGGCCTCCTGCCATACCCCGGCCATCCATCAGAATTGACTATTCTACGCCGAACCACACCAGCCTCTCTCACCTTTTTAAGCCCAGGCGAAATGTCAGGAATTGGCGGAATTGAAGTCTCAGGAGTGTCATCAGAGGGCTCACGGGGTTCATCATAACCATCTATTTTATGGGGAAGTTCAGAATAACTCATGACAACTTTATTAAATTTATATACAAATTATATAATATTTTTATAAAAAAATCAAACCAAGCCTTGCCAGCCAGTCATAAAAAAGTAAGATAATAATAAATTAAAATTCCGAAAAGTATGGCATACAAGATTGGCAACAAGCATCATGACAACATCATCAAAGTTTGCATAGCAACATTGAACAAAACTCCAATCAGTGAACTTGAAGCAAAAGGAGAAGGATTACAAAATTTTTCATCAAAAATAAGAGAAAAGCTCACCGGGACCTTAAAAATAAAATTTAGCGGTAGAGTGAGACATGCCACCTTTATCAATGGCAATTTAGTTATAGGGGTCAATCAAGGGCAACATTTTCAAATCGACAGTCATTTATGGCAAAATCAGCAAGAGTTAAGTGAGGAGATTAGAGGTCTACTAAAAAGCAAAACGTATCAAGAATCCCCCTCAGAACCAACCCAAATAAGCACCATTCACTATCCCGAAATAGCAGAGGCTAGTTGATTTTTGCTAAAAATTCTGCTTTAAATTCAGCAAACCGACCTGCCTCAATCGCCTCACGGATCTGTTTCATCATGTTCAAATAAAAGGCCACATTGTGAAGGGTTTTTAGCCGTATTCCCAAGGTTTCGTTGGCCACATGCAAGTGTCTAAGATAAGCCTTGGTGAAATTTTTACAGGTATAACACACGCACTCTGGATCAAGGGGGGAGAAATCCTCCTTAAATTCAGCCCGCCTGATGCGCACCACCCCCTGTGACGTGTACAAATAACCATGGCGAGCATTGCGAGTTGGCAGCACGCAATCAAACATATCCACCCCCCGTTCCACCGCCTCCAAAATATCCTGAGGGGTCCCTACCCCCATCAAATAACGAGGTTTGTCTTGTGGAAGCACTGGCGCCACTTCATCCAAAATTTTATACATGGTTTCATTCGGCTCTCCTACTGACAAGCCTCCAATCGCATACCCATCAAAGCCAATTTCGATGAGTTGCTTGGCTGATTCTTTTCGCAGGTCAGGATGCATGCCGCCTTGGACGATGGCAAACAATGCCGAATCGGCATTGGTAGAGACGCAAGATTTTGCGTCTCTACCGGCCATTTTCATGGCCGTTTTACATCGTTCCGCCCATCGCGTGGTCAATTTTAAAGATTGCTCAACGTAGTCACGAGGTTGATCAGCTGCAGGACACTCATCCAATACCATCATGATATCACTGCCCAATTTCATCTGAATTTCGATGGCTTTTTCGGGGGTGAGAAAAATCTTCTCACCATTCAAATGGGATTGAAATTCCACCCCTTTTTCGGACAATTTTCGAATCCCAGACAAAGAAAATACCTGAAACCCACCACTGTCCGTCAAAATAGGCCCCTTCCAATTCATGAATTCATGGAGTCCACCCGCCTTTTGAACCGTATCCTCACCTGGCCTCAAATGAAGATGATAAGTGTTAGACAAAATCACCTGCCCCCCCAAATCCCCCACCTCACTTGGAATCAACCCTTTAATTGCCCCCACCGTTCCAATCGTCATAAAAAACGGCGTTTGAATGGTGCCATGAGCTGTTTTTAAGACACCACGTCGGGCCTGACCAGAATTATTGAGGAGTTTAAACATGGCTCAATCCTAGCAAAAAAAACAAGTCGCAACCAGAACATTGATAATAATCAAGAAACAATTATAATTAAGGTACTTTTAAACCACTATAAAATGAGTAGAGAAATAATTTATGTGATTCTATTTTTAATCGTCGTCATCATTCTAATGGGAGTCCGCATTGTCAGACCCACCCACCGCGGCTTGATTGAACGCTTTGGAAAATACGTACGCTTTGCCAAACCGGGCCTTCACATCATCATCCCTTTTGTTGAAAAAATGTACCGCGTCAACATCACAGAACAAATGATCGACGCCCAACCCCAAGAGATCATCACCAATGACAATTTGAATGCTCGAGTTGATGCCCAAGTTTACTTTAAAATTCGGGGGGATGAAGACAGCATCAAAAGCTCTCAATACAACGTTCAAAACTATCAAAATCAAATCGTAAACTTAGCCCGAACAACGCTACGAAACATCATTGGAACCCTCACTTTAAAATCAGCCAACAGTGAGCGAGGTAAAATCAACAATGAACTTTTAAGAATCCTTTCTGAAGAAACCAAGTTGTGGGGACTCGATATCGTACGAACGGAGATCAAAGAAATCGACCCACCAAATGACGTACAAGACACCATGAACAAGGTCGTAAAAGCCGAAAATGAAAAAATCGCTGCCATCGATTTTGCCACCGCCCGTGAAACCGTCGCTGATGGAGAAAAGCGCGCCGAAATCAAACGCGCCGAAGGAGTCAAACAAGGTCAAATTTTAAGAGCGGAAGGTGAAGCAGCTGCCATCAAGCTAGTGAATGAAGCCGCTGATAAGTATTTTGTAGGCAACGCCCAAATGCTAGAAAAACTAAGAACCCTCGAAAAATCCCTCAGCCAAAACACCAAAATCGTCCTCCCTCACGACTCTGAATTGGTGAATGTGATCGGTGACATGAGTGGTGTATTACCTTTGAAAAAATAAGAAATTTGGATCATAAAAACCGCAGTCGCTAATTCAAATGAGCAGATTGCGGTTTTTTAAAATTCTTTTGGAAATTGGAATGAATGACTAAACCATACCCAACTGAATTTTAATCGCACGCTCCACCGCCTCCATTTCATTATCCGAAATTTTACCCAAACACTTTTTAAATCTTATCTTACTGACTGTACTGAGCTGATCAGCCATGGCCTTGCTCAACTTATCACCCACAGAAATAAAAGCTTCGGAAGGATAGAACTTCGAAGTATTTGAAGTGAGCGGAATAACCTGGACCCTATCCATGTATTTATTGGCTTGGTCATTGCTCACAATAACCGCCGGCCTACATTTTTTTATCTCAGAACCAATAGAGGGGTCAAAACTAACCCACCATACTTCTCCTCGCTTCATAATGTTTCACCAATTAAATTTTCTGTCCACGCTTGTGCCTCTACCTCTCGCGCTTCATCTTGGGACATTTGTTGATAAGATTTTTCAAGATACTCCTTTAAAACTAAAGGCTTAACCAGCTCATTTAAAAACCGACTAATTTTACCCTTACCAACCACCTTATATAACCCCTCATAAACCTGTTCTTCAACAGTAATCGTCAATTTTTTGGTTCCAGTAGGGCTCGACATAAAAATAGTATTAATACGTATACACACGTATAATATCACTAAAGCAAGAAAAAGTCACCCAAAAAAACCGCAACCTCAACTCAAATGAGCAGACTGCGGTTTTTTAAAAATTTAGAAGTTCTTTTGGAAATTAGTGTGAATTGGAAAGTATTGGAATGAATTAAACTCACCGTCCATGATCCACAAACTTCTTACTCGGCGTGATCATACTGGCTGCATCACCAATGATATGATCGACCAAACCATATTCAAGAGCCTCTTTAGCACGTAAAAAGTTATCACGGTCCATATCCTTTTCAACCTTTTCAAGGGGCTGACCGGTGTGCTTGGCCACAATTTGGTTGAGCATGTCTTTGGTTTGAAGGATGTGTTCGGCTTGAATTCCAATGTCTGAAGCTTGACCTTGAGCTCCTCCCAAAGGCTGATGAATCATCACCTCTGAATGAGGAAGGATGTAGCGCTTCCCCTTTGTTCCCCCCATCAGAATAATAGACCCAGCTGAGGCGGCCATTCCCATACAAACCGTAGACACATCGCATTTAATGAGTTGCATGGTGTCGTAAATGGCAAACATAGCCGTCACCGCTCCCCCTGGTGAATTCACGTAAATGGTGATGTCCTTTTTAGCATCTTGTTTTTCGAGGAAGAGTAGCTGAGCCACGATGGCATTGGCCATCTCATCGTTGAATCCGGTTCCCAAAAAGATAATTCGCTCTTCTAAAAGGCGAGAATAAATGTCATAAGCGCGCTCTCCCGTGGGCGTTTTATCAATGACAGTAGGGATGAGATAGTTCCCAATTTTTTGTGACGTGATTTGTGAGCTGGTTTGGTATTTCATATATGATGTTTTTATTTAAAATGCAAGATGATTTTATCATAGTTTGAAAAGAAATTGTACGAAAAATGCTACACTTAAATCATGAAAAAATATACCTTTGTCGCCTTGTTACGAGGCATCAATGTAGGCGGAAACAATAAAGTTGAAATGAAGCGACTCAAGCAGAGTTTTGAAGGAATGGGCATGGAATCAGTGATCACCTACATCAACACCGGCAATATTGTTTTTAAGTGTCAGGAGAACAATAAGAAAAACCTATCCACCCAACTTGAAAAAGTCATTGAAAGTGAGTTTGATTTAAAGATCAAGGTACTCATTCGCAGCTTCGAGGAAATGAAGGTGATTTGCCAAGCCATTCCCAAAACGTGGAAAAACGACAAAGAAATGAAGGCCGATGTGCTGTTTTTATGGGAGGAAGTGGGCCATCCTGAAATACTGGAGAAAATAGAGCTAAAAGAAGGGGTGGATGAAGTGAGCTATATACGAGGAGCACTTTTATGGAAAATCAATCGAAGTCAGCTGAGTCAAAGTAAAATGAATAAATTGGTGGGCACAGCCCTTTATAAAAAAATGACAGTGAGGAATGTGAATACAGTGAGGAAGGTTTTTGGGATGATGGAAAGGCCTTAAGACAACTTAAGCAAGTGAGCAGGCTTGACTAAAATTTGACAACTTCACTAAATGAGTAATAAGATGTTGATATTATCATAAATAAACCATAATAAATCAATGCCCTCCCCCCTTGTTGATGTGCCCACATCAGTATTTAAAGCTCTATTTGAAGCAACCCTAAATCCAGGCCTAGAAGCTAGAGCTGAAATCTTAAGAGCTCAAATGCAAGAAGTTCTTGGAAAAATTGAAACTATTCCGCCCCCAAAAAGAGATCATCGCATTCCCTCCCTTTATCATGCCTCAGGATTACACGCAGAGGCCAAAGTTTTTGAAAACCAACTGCCCCCCCCTGCTTCAAGTGAAAGTGAACCCATTCCAAATCAAGAGATTAAAAATCAGGCACAACTCTATCTAGCTGAATTTAGAAAGAAAGATGAAACCAATGCAAAAAAACTTCTAAGACTACTACAATATAAAATCAGCCCTAAAGCGGTTGAAATAAGTGAAAAAGAATTCAATCAACTCATAGCAGCCTGTGTTAGAAATGATTTTCTAAATTGCATCAAGAAATATAAAGAACAGGAGAGGGAGCAAAAAGGAGGAGGTCTTACAACTTTAAAAATGGCTGAAGTGGCATTGGTGAACAAAGATTACGATTATAGATGGGCTTGCGGAGAGATTCATCATGACCGCAAAAGAAAAAAATTCACCTACGAAGAGTTGGGCATGGCAGCTTATCCACACAGTGGAAATTCTCAGGAGGGAAGGGGTGAAAGGGCCCACACAATGATCGATGAATTAAAACGCGAAATTTTAGAAACAGAATACTACACAACCTTTAGAAGTTCGGACATTGATGAATTGACTGACATCCTAAATGAAGTTGATACTGACACTCTGAGAATCAGCCAAGATGAAATAGGCTATCTATTAAGACAATTTGCTTATGCTCAAGCAAGTCAAATTTTAAGGAGTCTCAAAAAAGGAAGGGGAAAGCGATCGGACAGACGGGATTTAGCCCGTTTTTGTGAGTTAGACCTGGTTGATCCCAAAGTTCTTGGACTGGAGTAAAATCACTAAAAAGTTATCACATCAAGCCTCTCAAAACCCATTCAGCCGAGATTAAAGCATGAAGTCATGATTGGATTTATCGATATGGCCCCTCTTTTCCTAGAATTTGATCTAAAACTAACCCTGCCTGCTGATTCATTATTTGTCGTTGATCATCGACAAATCGCTTTATGCAATTTGCAATTTTTTCTGCATTTACAGAGATATTTCCATCCCCAATGACACTTTCAATCTGCTTGATAAATTCAACAGCCCTACCTTCCAAAAGATCGCTTTCAGCATATGTGGAATGCAAATTATCAATCAAATGACACACTTCATCAGAATGACTACCAATCTCAGAGATAAGGTCTCTGTTACCACTCTGCTTATACCTAACTATCGCTCGACAAAGACCTACAATTTCCTCCAATTTTTTAACAAAGCACATCAATGGCTCAAATGAATCACTACTATTTATAATTTGCAGCCTTAAGGCTTGTTGAATTGCTCCGCGGCCCTGCTCAGCAAAGCGAATGGTTTTTCTGACATACCATAGGTACAGCCTAAGCAACAAATTCCTTCGAAGCGTAGTTTGCTCACTCAAGCCTGACAATTGACTGATTAATTTTTCACCTCCATCACCCATATAGACTAAGACAGATTGTCTCAGGCTTGCATCTAAGTTACTTAAAATAGTTGGATCTGAACTAGCTTCAACCAGTCTTTTAAGACACTGGCGAAAGGCATGCAACTTGGAGCACTGATTCAAAATCTCTCTCCAACTTAAATCAACCCCCTGATGAAGCACTATTTTCATCCCCGAATATTCTACCAAGGTTTTTTCTTCTTCGACCACAAAATCAACTTATAAAATAAGTTAAAATAATAATACGCTGTCAGTAAAAATCAAGTTAAATTTATTTAAATTATTTCTAGCTCATCAAACGCCGCAACACCTCATTCACCGTCTTCGGATTCGCCGCCCCCTTCGTTGCCCCCATCACCTGCCCCACCAAACCGCCAATTGCCTTCTCCTTACCCCCTTTAAAGTCCGCTACGATCTGAGGATTTCGGTCGATCACCCCTTGGCAGATTTTTTCGAGCTCACCCGTATCCTCCATCACCTTCAATCCCCTTTCTTCCACGAGCTTTTCGGGATCCAAATCACCCGTATAAACCTCCTCAAAAATATCCTTCGCAATCTTACCTGTGATCGTCCCTCCTTCGATTAATTTAACCAATTTCCCTAAATTTTCAGCCGAGAGTTTAGACTCAGCAATTGACAGGCTTTCCATCTTAATCAAAGCCCCCAACTCAGAAAGCACCCAATTCGCCGCCTTTTTAGGATGCCCAGACACCTCCGCCACCACTTCAAAGTAGCCAGCCAAATCCACATCACTCGACAAGTCATTCGCCATTTGAGCCGACAGCTTGAATTCAGACTGATAACGCCCTGCCTTGACCTCGGGCAGTTCTGGAATTTCAGACTTGAACTGAGCCACCATCTCACGCGTCAACACAATGGGTGGAATGTCCGGCTCGGGAAAATAACGGTAATCCGCCGCCCCCTCCTTCGTCCGCTGAGACACGGTAATCTCCTTATCATCGTCCCAGCCACGGGTCTCTTGAACAATCACACCCCCCGACTCTAAAATCTCTTTTTGACGGGCAAATTCATAATCAAAGGCTTTCTCCAAACTCCGGAACGAATTGAGATTTTTGATCTCTGCTCGGGTGCCAAATTCAGCCTGTCCCGTGGGTCGAAGTGAAATATTCAAATCAAAACGCATCTGCCCCTTCTCCATGTCCGCATCACTCGTGCCCACATAACGCACAATTTTTTGAATCTGACGGGCGTACAAACTCACCTCTTCTTTGGTTCGCATGTCGGGCTCACTGACAATTTCGACCAAGGGTGTACCAGAGCGGTTGTAATCCACCAAACTCCCTCCCGCCGTGTGGGTCAACTTTCCGGCATCATTTTCCAAATGCAAACGCGTCACCCCAATCACTTTCGCTTCTCCATTTTCTTTGTGAATGGTGATCTTCCCCCTTTCTGAAACCGGCAAATCAAACTGAGAAATCTGGTAACCCATGGGCAAATCGGGATAAAAGTAACTCTTCCGGTCCATTTTTGAAAACTCAGGAATCTCGCACCCCAAAGCAAGCGCCCCCTTAACCCCCTTAAAAATCGCCTCCTCATTCATCAGTGGCAACATCCCCGGGAAGCCCATACAAATGGGGCACACGGAAATGTTAGGCTCCATGCCAAAAATATCATTCGAACAGCGACAAAACAGCTTGGTTTTGGTCTTGATACGACAATGAATTTCTAACCCGACAACCGCTTCGTATTCCATAATATTTTTTTATTGAAGATTGAACCCCCTTCAATTTACCGCAATTCATTCCAATCGCCAAGTGAAGGATTTTGTTACAGATTTCGGATGGTAGGGCGGATTTTTGGGTGAATGGTGGTGACTACATCATCCTCGTGTTTTAAGAATGAGAAATTTAGCTTAATAAAGTGATTTCCAGGGCGTTCTTTTGGGGCTTGGGGGTGAATGAGCCAGTAAAAGGATGAATAAAGGAAAAAAGATGAATCCGCTTCATTGACCACCAAGGCTAAAAACATTATTTAAGCTATGGTGTATTATACAGAATTATAAAGGCAAAGGTGTATAATCGGGATGGGATGGATTTAGTTTGAATCATGAATTAGGGCTGGAGCATAGACTAACATGGAGCAGGCTAGAAAACTGGGAAAATTCTAATGTAGAATCTGATTGGGTAGTGCCTCATCCAAACGGGCTTCACCACGGTCAATAAACTATCAAACTACAACGCATTCAGCACCTCATTCAACTCCTTATACAAAGCCTTCACCTCCCCCTCATTCACCACCACAAAATCAGCCTGGGGTGGCTCACACTGGTTCTTACACACCATCTCAAACATGTCCTGAGTCGTTCCATCGCGCTTATTCACACGGTCAAAAGTCAAATGCTCCCCTGCTTTGACATGCAACACCTTGTCGCACACCTCAAACAGATCAATCTCCTTCCACAACGCAGCCACCACCACCACATTCTTTTTACGTTTTTTCAAAAAATAAACCTCATCCTTTAAATAACGCTTCAACTCCGGATGAATGATCGCATTCAAATCTTTCAACGCCTGCTGAGACGCCTCGCTTGGGCCAAATACCACCTGCCTCAATTTTTGACGATCAATCAAATCATTCTTCGTTAAAATCTCCTCCCCAAAACGATCCACCACATCACGCCACACCCTAAGATAAGGACGATAAAGCTTGTGGGCAATGCCATCAGCCTCCAGTACCCTCCAATCCCGCTGAGCAAAAAAGTCCGCTGCCACATGCTTCCCCACCCCCGATTTTCCAGTGATACCTAACACCATAATGATACGTGGTTAATTTTTTCTAGCGCTGTTTGGATTATGTAGTACGGATTATGTAGTACGGATTATGTAGTACGTAATTCGTACTACGTACTACGCAATCTAAAACCCTAAAATATCCTCAAATCCTTAAATGCCTCCTTAAACTGAAGCATGGTTTTTTTATACGTTTTTTCATCCACCGTATAATTGATTTTATGCGCAATGTTATTTCGAATTTTGTGAGCCGCCCACACCCCATTAATATCTTTAAAAAGAGAGTTAGATTTTTTAAGCTTCGAACCCAAACTCCCCTTATACCCCATTTGATACAAGGCATGATCCAAAAGCTTATCTGCATCCAAAATCGCATGACGATGATCATCCCCCCGAATGATTCGCTTCCACTCCGCCTGAATTTTATCAATCATCTGAGGATCCAAAGTACGCCGCAAACGCGTAAAAACGATGTAACCTACGACTAGGACATCAAGAAGAATGAAAATGAGGATGATTGAAAGAAAAATTTGCATTTTTTCTGGCCCGTGTGAGGCCTTTTTTATTTTTGTTTTTTATTTTTTTACCCACCCCATTCATTGCTCTATTTTTTTGGGATCAATGAATTTGATGTTTCGCTCACTACCATTTTAATGGATAGCTTTTTTAATGTAAACCCCACTTTAACGTTTTCGACGGATGTGCTGAGCCACCATTTGAGATAGCATGTCTTTAAGCCCATCGCTATGCGCTAAATTTCTCTGATTGAGGTAATCAGCCTGGCACTTCATCAAAGCAAGTTCAATCTCCTTGGGACGACGGGCATTTTCCATCGTCACATGCGACCCTGAAATCACCTTTAGAGTGATGTCACCAAAACGCATCACTGTCCCCCAAAAACCACGAATGGCAAAAGAAAGACCTTCCCCATCTTCATAACCAATCCGCTGAGATGTGTTTGAAAAAACCCCATGCCACTCCACCACCACAATACTCATTGTCGTAAAAAGCCACACATCCGCATACCAATCGATCCAGTCATAAAAAAGCTTCACTAGAGCAATCAAGGTCCACAAGGCAATCAACAGCAAATAAAAACTGGATTTAAAACCCATCATAAAAAAAACCCAAGGCAACATGAAACCAAAAAAAATCACATTGAGAACATGACCTAAAAATTGACTCCAGTGTTTATGGCAAACAAAAAGAATTTCTTCCCCTTCTTCTAAGTGCTTTTGAAAAATATAACGATCTACAAACATATTTTTTGTGTTCAAAGTAATTATGGCAAAAAAATAAAGACTTGTAAAACAAGCAAAATACGGATACCCTAAAAACACTGTTTATACTCCTTCATATAAATAATTTCGAATTTTGTAGTATGCACCAAAGCCTTTATATTCTGGCGCATTATACAAAATTATAAAGGCAAAGGTGTATAAATTAATGAAACGACTTGAATTCAGGAGTTTAATTCACACCACTCCATGACCACCCCTCAAAATAAAAACACCAAAGTCAAAAAGCAGCTCAAAGAAATGGGCTTATTTGTTTTAGATATCCTTTACAATGCAGCCGTCATCATCATCCTTGTCATTTTGATCCGGAGCTATCTCATTTCACCTTTCAGAGTGGTGGGCGCCTCGATGAACGACACGCTACATGACCAAGAATTCATCCTCATCGATAAACTTAGCTACACCCTAGGCGACGTCGACCGTGGAGACCCCGTGGTCTTTCTTCCCCCTGCCATGAGCACGGATAATGCCAAATTTGAAGCTTATCTAGAAACCGATGAAAATGGATTCGGGCGCTTAGACATATCAGGCTTCGAAAAAAGAATAAACCCCCGTGAAAGTTCCAGCAAAAAATATTGCAACACTCCCCTACTTGAAAACCTTTGGCTCTGCACCATCACACCTGAAATAAATGACCATATATATTTCGCCCCTCAAATTCAGTCGGTAGGACGAAATAATTCAGAAACCGATTGGGATGAAGTACGCCGCTTCAATTTGAGCAAGGAAGAAATAAAACAAGGCTATATAGAGCTCAAAGACACCCTTCCCAACACCAACTACACCATTCGCATTTACGACTCCATGGGTACCGAGCATTTTGTCAAACGTGTGATCGGTCTTCCCGGTGACACCGTAAAAATTGAAAATGGATTGGTTTACCTTAAGGAAAAGGAGCGTGAAGACTTCATTGAAATAGATGAACCCTATCTAAACAAAGAAAATCACAAGCAAACCTACATCACCAACGATCAAATCGACAGCACTTTTTTTGTCCCGACAGATCATTATTTTGTTCTAGGTGACAATCGGAATCGAAGTAGTGATTCGCGTGAGTGGCAAGAGCCTATCACTCAGGAAGCCTACTCTTTTGTTCCCAAGGAAAACATTGATGGAAAAGTCCTCATGGTTCTCTGGCCTCTGACTGACATTCATTTTGTACCTTCCGCGGAATATTAAAATTTCCCTCATATCTTTTTTAGAGTTTTTTAAGCTTTAGAGGTTTCATAGACTTGATTCCTGAAGCCAAAAGTGATATAATGAGATGATTTTTGTAAAAATAAACATGCAAAATACCCTGACCAAAATAGTGGAACCAACATCTGATGCACACACATTAGAGGATGTAAATCATCCTGCCAATGAAAGTGTGATCAAAAAAACCGAACTAACCAACGGGGAAACACCACTCAAAATCACCATCATCCTACCGACCAATGCCTATTTCATGTCGGGAATTCGAGACTTCACCATGACAGTCACCGAAAACATGACAGGATTTTCTGAGCAATGGGGGTACCGCTTCCAATCCGTCGTTGATGAACTCATCAACAATGCGATTGAGTTTGGATCAGCCACCGGAAAAAACATTACAATCACCTTTGTAAGCACCAAGGGAAAGTCTATTGAAGTTTTTGTGGAGGATACAGGCACAGGCAAAACTCAAAAAACAGCCGCAGAAATGATGCAATACATTGAAAACAATCGAGACATTGACCCAGCCACCATCAAAACCATCCGCGGCCGTGGGCTCTCCCAAATTGTTTCTAAATGGGCAGATGCCATTGATTTCAAAGACAATCCAGGAGGAGGCTTAACCGCTCATGTCATCAAACACTTTAAACCCGACGAACAACTCTAAATCACACGACATTTTTAAATTTTTAATTTTTAGTTTTAAAATCCACCTTTAGAATTAAAAATTTAGAACTTAAAATTCCAAAAATGTCCGAAATACAAGTCACCTTTCAAGACCTCAACATGGGAACCAGCACTGCTAAAATGATTCACTTTGCAGGTCAGCTAGACGAAACCAATGTGGACCATGAGGCTAAAAAGATCTACCAAATCATTGGAGAACTTGCGATACCCATTTTACTTTTGGATTTTTCAGCACTCGAATACATGAACTCCAAATCCATTGGCTATGTCACCGATTGGTACACCCAAATCACAGCCAAAGGAGGTTCTATCGCAATCATTGCGCCCAAGCCAAATATTTTAGACATTTTAAAGGTAGTGGGAATCACTCAAATCATCACGATTTATTCCACCGTAGAAGAAGCTCAAACCGCCTTGGGACAAGGCAACAACAATGCTGGTTAAAACTCAAATTAGCTTCATTTGAAACCCATGAAAAAACGCTTCGCGCTCATCATCTTTGCTGCATTGATTGGAGGGATTTTTTGGTTTAGAAATACTCTATTTCCCACTTGGAACGCCCAAGAACTCATCATCACCTTCAATACTCCAGCGGATGATCTATCAGCTTATGGACTAGACACTAACAACCACACCCGCATTGCCAACTTATACGAAGGGCTCGTAAAGTTAGACAGCAATTTAAGCATCACTCCAGGTTTAGCCACTAGCTGGGGCAATATCGATGAAAATACCTGGGAATTTCGCCTGAGGGAAGGGGTTATTTTTCATGATGGAAGTTTTTTCAGTCCTCAGGATGTTCTAAACAGCTTCGAGGCAGCAAAAGCATCTGGAAACTTACAAATTCAACCATACATAAACAGCATTGAATCCATAAAAATAAAAGAAGGCGGTCGACTAGAGATAAAAACCAAAACACCTGACCCCCTTTTGCTTTCTAAATTGAGTAAATTTTACATCCAAAAAGACAATTATATCGGAACGGGACCCTATCAACTCAAAAATTGGTCACCCGGAACTTATCTAGAGCTTTCCTCATTTGCAGATTACTGGGGACCGCAAGCAAAATTTTCAAATGCGATTTATGAAGTTGATGTGGATTGGGTGAAGCGGGAGCAAAAGTTTGAAGACGGCAAGATAGACATTCTCGCCTCTGTGCCACCGGAATTGGCCTCAAATTTATCACCCAAAGAGCTAAAAACAGGCTATGGGCTGGAAGTTTTTTTCTTAATGTTCAATCTCAATGATCCAATTTTTAGCCAAAAAGAACTGCGAGAATCGGTTCAAAAATTAGTTGACCCTCAACAGTTGGTTCTGATTGGAAATGGATTTGTAAGACCCGCCACTCAGTTCATTGCTCAAGGGGTGTTTGGTTACAACGAAAAATTAATGGGCCTCAATCATCAAGTCGACCAAGAGCCGCGTGACCTCTTTGGAATTGAACTCAAACGCATCGACTTAGATTATCCCAGCAGCCTCCGAACACTGGCTGAATATTTAGCTAGTCAACTCAAAAAAGCAGGATTTTCAGTCAATTTAAATGCCAATGATTCTGAATCTCTTTTGAACAAAGTCAAAAATAATGATTTACAGCTCTATTTGGTAGGATGGCACGCGGAAAATGGAGATGCTGGAAGTTTCTATGACAGCTTCATTCACAGTCAAGGTGCCTTCAATCAAGGAGGCTACAAGAATGAAACACTCGATCGATGGATTGAAGCCAGTCGCAGCGAAATGGAGCCTGTTAAGCGACTAGAAATCCTAAAAAACATCGCCGCTGAATTAGAAAAAGACCTCATCGGCATCCCCCTCTTTGAAACCAGTCGGACTTATGCTGTCCAAGAAAATGTCGAATGGGAACCTCGGCTTGATGGCTTGATTTTAGCCAGTGAAGTGAGGTGATATGTGGTACGTACGTACTACGTACTACGTATTACGTATTACGTATTACGTATTACGTGACTCAGGTCAGCCTCCAAACGCTGCCAATTTCTTCGCCTGATCATCCAAACTAAGTTGCTCAACCAAGTCCGTGATGGAACCATCCATGATCCCCGAAATATTATTCCAACTCTTTGAAATGCGATGATCCGTCACCCGGTCCTGAGGGAAATTATAGGTCCGTATTTTTTCATTCCGATCCCCTGACCCAATCTGAGACGCACGTTCATCGCCACGCTCTTTAGCCAAACGCTCCTCTTCAGCCTGATACAAACGGCTACGAAGCACAGACATGGCTTTGGCTTTGTTTTTAATCTGAGACTTTTCATCCTGACAGGTCACCACCATACCCGTGGGCAAATAGGTGATGCGCACCGCAGAATCCGTTGTATTCACACTCTGCCCCCCATTCCCACTCGAACGGTACACATCAATGCGAAGGTCATTGGCGCTAATTTTAATGTCCACTTCTTCAGCCTCAGGCAAAACAGCCACCGTCGCCGCTGACGTATGAATGCGCCCCTGAGATTCAGTGACAGGCACCCGTTGCACCCGATGCACCCCACTTTCATATTTCAACTTCGAAAACACCCCCTCCCCTTTCACCATAAAAATCATTTCTTTGATCCCACCACTGTCCGCCTCAGTGCGACTGAGCAATTCGGTCTTAAAACCAACCGTTTCAGCATAACGCATGTACATACGACCAAGCTCATTGGCAAATAAAGCCGCCTCATCCCCTCCTGCCCCAGCCCGAATTTCAACAATCACATTTTTATCATCATTGTCATCATGAGGAAGCATGGCTACCTTAAGGGATTCCTCAAGAGTTTCTTTGTCTTTTTTACCTTGATTCAACTCCTCCTTGGCCATCTGAATCATCTCAGGGTCTTTTTCGGTCCCCAGCAACTCCTCCGAATCTTCAATGGCCTTCAATGCCGTTTCATATTGGGTGATGAGCTCAACAATCCCTCTCAAACGAGCCTCTTTTCGAGCCATGTCACGGTATGCTTTTTGATCTGACATGACATCTGGATCCCCTAATTTTTGAGTGATTTCAACATATTCATCTTTGATTTTAAGGAGTTTATCGAGCATAAAAATGGTTAGTAGACGCCCACTAGCTTAGCGGAAAGGCATTTTTAAAGCAAGAAATAGGTTTCCTCTGAAGGCGACATTAGCCAATGTCACCCTCAGGAGAAATGCTCATCCACCACGACTCAAAACAAAACCACTCATCACACGCGACAATTCATCATTCAACACTCTCTTTTGCTTTATTTTTAGCCAAAAACCCCTTGAAATTTGGGTGTTTTTTTGATATAATTAATAGATTGCAATAAACCTCACGAAAAAATAAAAAAATGAACAAAGAATCTAAAGACCACCGACAAGTCCTCCACCAATGGGAGACCCCTGAATACCTGAGCATGCCGCATGGAAAGACCTGGTACATGATTGCCGGCAGCATTCTTGGACTCTTGCTCATTTATGCCATTGCCGTTTGGAATCTCACGATGGCCATTGCTTTTATTGCCCTAGCCATTGTCTTTTTTTGGATGGAAAAACATGAACCTAAAACCGTCAATGTAGAAATAAACAGTCTAGGCATCAGCTACAAAGGAAAGTTCTATCCCTATCATCACATCAATGCCTTTTGGATGGTGTATGACCCCCCTTATGTTCACCGAATTTACTTACGCATAAAACGAAAACGAGGCTTTGAACTCCTCAAAATTGAACTCAACCACGAAGACCCCAATCAGATCCGAAACCTACTGATTCAAGAAATTCCAGAAATCGAAGGGGCCACCGAACCCATGGTCGATATTTTAGCCCGTCTCTTACGCCTTTAATGATCATCCCACACCACCATCACTGGGAGCTCAAAAAAGCAGAACGATTGTTTCTAGCCGAAGCTGTAGCTAAGCGTGCTGAAACCATAACCGCGGAATCACAAACACCAGAAGTGATGGATGTTGATTTAAATGAAAAATTGGCAACACTGGAGTTGGATCATGGCGAAGAAACCTACCGGGTGACCATTAAAAAAATGGTCGATAAAATCAGTGATCCACAACACAAACAATCGATCCTAGAAGACTCGGTCAAACGCTACATGCGCTTCTATCAAATCAAAATTGAGGAATTCCAAAACAATACCGAAGCACTTGAAAACAGATTCAAAGAAACGGTTGAAGTGATCGAAAGTAGAACCCAAAAAGAATTAGACATTCTCAAGACAACCATCAAAGAACAAAGTGAACTCAGGGAAGCTGAAACAAAAACGCCTCCTCCACTCAATGAAGCAAAAGAAATCAGCCATCATTTTGGAGCTTATATCAAACAGCTCAATGCCCGCTATTTTGAAGCACGGCTGGAACCAGTCAATCAACAATCTAAATATCAAGAAGAGGCAAGTCATTTCAAACGAAAAATTTCTCAATGGGCTCAGGCACGTATCAAAGGCATCCAAGAAAAAAACGGAAACACCAACGACCTCAAGCAATTGAAATTAGAAATTCATCAAGTCTATCAAAATATCGCCAGCTTCGACAAACAACCCGCTCACATCAGTCAATTGGATTTGACTTTGATGAGCGGGCAAATGAAACCTGAATTGAGTAAAATGGATGCGTTTTTGGATCAAGATGATAAAAATCTAGAAGCCCGCATGGAAGCAGAGCGATTGAATGATCCTGAAAAATGGGAGATGGTTGCCGAAAGTCATGCCGCGATAATCATTGATATGGTGGAAGAAGAAGGGCTTGAAGATAAATTCACCGAGCTCGTTAAAGCTAAAGAAGACCGAAGTGTGATGCGCTACAAAAAAGCAAAAAAGGTATTTATTGAGGAAGTGAAAAGGCAAGGGAAAATCAGTGTGGAGGCGGCGCGAATCTACACCGAAAACTTTAACCGAGAACTTTTCAAACCCTTCATTGAAAGTGAATTACAAGCCAATGAAGAATACAAAGATTCCACCTTTAAGGTTCAAATCTCACGACAACTCGACCATTTGCTCAGCGGTGAGACCATCCCAAAAACAAAAACCGACAAAGTACTGGTCAATTTTATCCGAGGCAATCGAAGGCAGCGAGAGGAAATTTTAAGGCAAAGGAGTCAACGCCAATTGCTGATGCGCGCCATTGCTCAAAGCACCCATCCAGAGGGCTATCAAAAAGAATTCAAACGCTATCACATTGGCAAAAAAACAAGCACTACAGGAGATCTCTCTAAACCAAGCGGCCATGATAAAGCCGCTCGACTAAAAGCCCTGATGATTTTAGGAGGACAAGCCAAAGCAATTGTCACCCATTACGAACCCCGTGCAACAGATGAAATCGAAGCCATCAATCCTGAAAAACAAAAGATAGAACTCGGTCTTGATTTTGAAGTCAGCGGCATCAAAAACACTCGATTCCGATCGGCACTAGAACGAGGGGGCTTCAACATGAGAGACCTGGCTTTAAAAGGCATGAAAATAATGGGAGCCATCACCGTTTTGACCAATGTCGTAGGAGCATTCAACAGTCAAGAAGCCCGCGACGAAGAAAGCCTTGTTGGCCGCATTGGAAAGGCTTTTGAAATAAGTGTCACCAACCCCGCCCTAGCTCTGGGAGTCGGCGCCACTGTTTTGGGCCACAAAGCTGAAAAGGACCCCCGTTATATCCGTTACCTTTGGCTATCACCCCATGAAAAAGCCGACGTAAGGACCGCAGACAAACTGGATCAAATTGCTGGAAAAGTAAAGCGAGAACGATTGAACCGTCTGACCCAAAACCATGACGAATGGAAGGTGATGGAACGACTCGATCAGAAGAAGGTTTCAAAGCTCAATCGCCTAGCGAGTCAAAAGAGGCGGGAGGATTTTAAAGCCAAGCGTCCTCAAAAAAAAGTGGGCATCAGCCCAGACATGCTAGTGGAAGCAGGTGTTTTAGATCCCCAAAAAGACAAGGCCTTAATTCAAGGCATGGGAAAAGGACTCAATCGAACCCGCTATCTTTTTTACAACTACTTTTTAAACGAAAAGAACTTCAACATTTATAACATCAAAAACCACTGCACAGGCTCTAGCTTTATCGAATAAATATGAATGAATTAAACCCTCAAAACAACGGCAACCCCAACCGACAACGACGCATGAATGCTGAATTTCAAGAGCAATTGAGAGGAGTTTATAGACAAGAAAGACTGAGGGAATATGAAACCATTCAACAAGGCAAAAGCCAACGTTTACGAGAGAAAGCCACTGAAAAAATTAAAAAAACAGCCCTCCAAAAAGCCTTCCCCTACCTACTTGTAAGTGGGAGCACAGGGGCTGGCATCGGACTAAGTCTAAGTGACTTGATCTTTTAACCCCCCCCTCCAAAAAAATAAAAATAGACCCATGAAACGACTCAAAAAATTAATCACTGGAATACTAGCAACAGCTTTACTGAGCTTGACCTTTGCCTCAGCCAATATCATTGAAAGGGATGACTCATGGAGCAACACCTGGATTCCAAGCGCCTCTGCCGATGAAGATGAAGAAGAAGGTGAGGAAAATCAAGGGGAGGAGGAAGAGATTAAAGAGCAAAGTTTGGATGAAATTTTAGGCGAAATAGACCCCGTCGAAGCCCCCAACAACACAAAAACCACCCAAGAACTCATTCAGGAAGTGTCTAAAACAGCCACCAAAGCACATGGTGTTTTCGCTCCTCTGATCAACTTTTTCTCCTTTCAAATCGGTAACTTTTTAGGAAACGACTATATTTATCAAGGGGCCATGGGCGACATGCTCCAGAAAATTTGGGTCATGGCCCGGAACTTGGTCAATATTTTCTTCGTGTTCTATTTACTTTTCATGGCCATTCGCACGATTTTTTGGCCAGAAAGCAGTCTAGATGATCTCAAAAAAGGCATGATTAAATTTGTGCTCTTATTGGTGGCGGTCAATTTTTCATGGCTAGGAGCCAAGGTGGTTTTAGATGCAGCCAGTGTCACGACCCATGCCATCTTCGCCATCCCCTCAGGCATCGGTGACCCCCCAGACTACCAAGAGTGTCAGGTCAACACCAATGGTGAAACCCCCATCAAAGGCCTGTGCTATCCCACCAAAATCATCGCGCCAGCCGAAAGCTCCACTCAACCTATTTTGTACTTTCAGGACAAAGAGGGGGATGATGATAATTGCTCAGAAATTGAAGAAGCTTACAAAGAAGTTTATGACGAAGACACGGGAGAATTAAAAAATAACATCGACCCCAAACATCAAAAATTAATTGGCCGGACCTCAATGTGTATGGAAAGTTTAAATCTCTTTAAATACGACCAAAACACAGCCACCATTTATTTAACTTATGGAATGGCTCGGATTCAAAATTTAGCCAACGCCACCTCCAGCGGAGGCAGTGGATCTCAACTGGCCGTGGGAGTTTTAATGTCCATCATCTTACAAGTGGTCTACGCCATAGCTCTCCTTGCCCTATTCATCACCCTAATTGTTAGGATGATGATGCTGTGGTTCTTAGTCGCCTTTTCCCCATTTTTGGTCGCCCTTGTCTTATTTGAAGGTAAAAATCCTGCCGAAGAATACTTCAGCTTCCCTCAATTCATCAATTGGGCCTTTGCTCCCGCCAAAGTTGGAGGAGTGTTTGTGGTCGCTTTCATGATGATTTCAGCCGGTCAATCGATGGGAAATATCACCGTAAGAGCTTTGGACAATTTAGCCAACAACAGTGGCTTCACCTTCAAAATTCTAGGTCAAGAATCTCTCTTTGCCGGAATGGGGTCCATACAAGATTTCTTATGGCTCATCATGACCACCGCCGTGTTATGGCTAGGTGTCTTTGCCGTCCTGAAAAAACTCAGTCTTGTGGGGGGATGGTTTGGACGCATTGGAGATAAGGGGAAGGAATATGCCATCCAAGCTGCCAAGCTACCTTTCGTGGCCCCCATCATTCCTTCGGCCAATGGACCCATTTCGCTTAAACAAGCTGCAATGGACAACCTTGGACTGACTAAGCTTGGAAAATTTTATGAAGGTGAAAACAAAAAAGGCATACCTCCTGCCAACAATAGGCAGCTAGAAAATAAGGCGCGTGCTTTTGATTACAACGAGTATAAAGATAAAAAAATTGATTACAACAATGAAGGGGCAAAAATTGCATCAGCCCTTGGCTATGACAATCTTGGACACATGATGAGCACTGAACATGAATCAACATTGCTGGCAAATATCGAGAAAATGGATGGAATAAATGGGAACAAAACTGAGGCTAAGAAATTCTACGAAAAACTTGTCACTGCCAACGGAGGGCGACGTGCTAAGCCCGATCCCACCGATGGTAGCATTCCAGGAACCGCTTCGGCACCTGCCCCAGCTCCAGCGCAAGCAACATCTCAACCCGCACAAGGAGCAAATGTTAAACCGGTAAACCCAGACATCGCAGACGCAAGCGCCGCGCCAGCTGAACCCGCTGAACGAGAGAATCCGAAAGGGGAAGCTACAGGCGGGGTAGACGGTGGCGGTGTAAAAAATGATGGTGAATCAGAAACGACATCACCAGAATCACCCGCGAAACCAGGTGAATAAGCGAATGCACGATAGAACAAGAAACACCCCACCCTCAGCCGAAGCCATATTGTTTTGGCTGAGGTGGACGGGGTGATAAGTGAGTAGTAGATTTCATGCCTGCCTGCCACTTGTACAAAGCCGCTATGGTAAAGACAGGGTCTCACTAGGCTCCATCTGAAATGAAGAAATACCTAGCTTTGCAGTGGAATGCAAGCACATCACCACAGACCCACAAAAGACTCTCAACAGAACCACAAGAGAAATTTTAAAATCAGCATTCCATTTGGCATTCCAAAAAAGCTTTGCTATAATCAGGAGGTTATTTTATAATTTACCTTCCGAACCACACATGGCCAACCCAAAATACCAGTCTCCTAAAGGTGTTCACGATATCCTTCCTGACGATCACCTGTATTTTTCATTCGTCAAAAAAGTCGTTCGACATCATTGCAGACGGGCTGGCTTTAGAAGAATCAGCACCCCTATTTTTGAAAATGTAGATGTTTTCAATCGAAGCATTGGAGGCACGAGTGACATTGTGGAAAAGGAAATGTTTTTATTTGAAAGTAAAAGTGGTAAAAAGTTCGCTCTCAAACCCGAAGGCACCGCAGGGGTAGTCAGAGCTTATTTGGAACATGGCATGTCCAGCTTGCCCAAACCTGTTGAGCTTTATTACATCGAACCTCACTTTAGATACAACCGCCCTCAAAAAGGACGCTACCGCCAATTTCATCAAATTGGCTTTGAAGTGATTGGAGAAAGTGACCCCGCCATTGATGCCCAAATCATTTACACCGCTTACCGCATCAATCAAGACCTTGGCATTTCTGACCGACTAAAATTGCAACTCAATACCATTGGGAGCATGGATGATCGGCAAAAATACAAAGAAGATCTCATCAATTTTTACACCGGAAAAGAACGCAGTCTTTGTGAAGATTGCAAACGACGAATGCATGAAAATCCCATGAGACTACTGGATTGCAAAGTAGAAGACTGCCAAATTCTTGCCTCCATGGCACCAAAGCTAGAAACCGTCTTGAGCGATGAGTCAAAAGAACAATTTCAACTCCTTCAAGACTACCTAAAAGAACTGGGGGTAAAATTTGAACTCAACCCAACACTAGTGCGAGGTTTGGATTACTATTCTCATACCGTTTTTGAATTCTGGAATAGCAGTCAGGGGTCCCAAAATTCTACGGGGGGTGGAGGCCGTTACGACGGACTCATTGAGCTGATGGGAGGACAACCCACGCCAGCCATCGGTTATGCTGCAGGAGTGGAACGCATGATTGAACTCATGAAAGAAGTTGGCATCGAACCTCCCAATAAAGACAAAGTCGCTATTTTTGTAGCCCAACTAGGAAACGTGGCCAAAAAGAAATCTCTCCCCCTCATCAACCAACTCAGAGACCAAGGCATCAACACCGTGGGAGCCATCGGAAAATCATCCATGAAAAGCCAAATGAGCCTCGCCGATCGACTGGGAGCAGATTATAGTTTGATTTTAGGAGAAGTCGAAGTGCGTGAAGGCACCATTATTTTGCGAAACATGAACCGAGGCAGCCAAGAAACCATCCCCGTGGAAGGCATTGTTGAAAAAATGGTCGAACTCTTAGGAGGTAAATCTCTCTCTGAGAAGAAAATGTGGGAAGAATAAACTTAAATTCTAAATTTTCAGTTTTAAATTTTAAAAAAGAGAATAATGAGCTAATACTGTTATTTGGAAAAATAGCTAGTCAGTGCAAAAACTAACCACCACCCATTTTAAAATTAAAAATTTAAAACTTAAAATTGAATAATAGCTACAAAATCATTGGAAAAGAGCCAGAAATTAAACTCATCCAAGCCATGCATCAGGCGGCGTTTGAGGTTGAAAAAATTGATGCTACCGTTGAAATCATCAACATCAAACCTGATAAAATAGATGAGCTAGCTAATTTTTGCTATGAATCTGATTTAAATGGAATGGCAGGGGCAAGCATTAGCGATCCCTTTCAAGACATTGTCATGGATTTTTTAGATTACTACGACCCCATCAGTAAAAAAATAGGATTAGCAGACACCCTCAAAAATGAAGACTTCAACCTCAACGCCTACAACACGCGCGTGACAGGCATCATGCAGGCCATACAAGAAAAAATCACCTTACCCGGTAAAAAAGTACTCATTTTAGGCGCCGGAAGACAAGCCGAAATGGCAGCCTATGGCCTCAAGGAATTTGGAGCAGACGTATACCTCTGGAACCGGAGCAAGAAAAAGGTAGATGCCCTCGCCAGCGCCATGGAAATCAATGTCATCAATTTCAGAGACATTCAAGGAGCCAATTTTGACCTCATCATCAACGCCACACCCGTGGGCAGTGGAGCATTTAAAGGCCAAAGCCTCCTCAGCCCAGAGCAGATTTCAGAAAATTGTGTGGTGGTCGAAACCATTTTGACCCCCGAAGTAACTCAACTCCTCAAAAATGCAAAATCAGCTGGCGCAAAAACCGTAGCAGGTGATCGGATCTTACTCCATCAAAGTGCGGGTCAATTTGAAATATGGTTCGATAAAAGCGCCCCAATTGAGGCCATGGAAAAGGCCTTGAAAAATAAATAAATTTGAAGGCGGGATTGTAAAATATCGCTTTCTAATTTAAATAAAGAGCATGAAAAAATCAGAAAAAGTGCAAACCATCATGGCAATTTTGGATGAACTTTATCCCAAAACTCCCATCCCCCTCAAGCACAAACAAAAGAATGTGTTCACGTTTTTGGTGGCCGTATTACTTTCTGCTCGTGCCACCGATGTGAGTGTCAACAAAGTGACCCCCGCCCTTTTTGAACTGGCTGACACACCAAATAAAATGCAACATGTCGAGGTGGAAGCCATTCGAAAAATCATCAAACCCGTAGGACTATCCCCCACCAAAGCCAAAAACATCAAAGCCCTGAGTCAAATTTTAGTGGAACGATTCAACGGCAAAGTGCCCGATAACTTTGAGGATTTGGAAAGCCTGCCAGGGGTCGGCCACAAAACCGCCTCCGTCGTAATGTCACAAGCCTTCAAGGTCCCCGCCATGCCCGTCGACACCCACATTCACCGCCTGGCCAAACGCTGGGGGCTAAGCAGTGGGCGAAACGTGGTTGAAACCGAGCAGGATCTCAAACGCCTTTTTCCCCAAGAAAAATGGAATAAGCTTCACCTTCAAATCATTTTTTTCGGCCGAGAATATTGCCCTGCCCGTGGTCATGATGAAAAGCAGTGTCTCATTTGCTCAGTGATTAAGGGTTGAAAATTTAGCATTCAAATCACATCCTTGAATTTAAACTCAAAAGTATAAAAAATACTTGCAACCTCATTGATATATCATTGATAATGCAACTAAATCTATTTTTATAGCTTATTTAAAGTAAAATTGAGTGATTATAATTTAATAGATTTCACGCAGTAGGGTCTCACACTGTTTGCAGTAGAACGACAATAGGCTGCATTCCAATAATTAGACCCCCCCTCACCACTAATTTGAATTAAATTATTTCTACCATTTTTTTAATTTTTACAGCTTTTTCAAAATGATTTAATTTGTGCTTACTAATCCACCATTCAGCAGCCTCCATTAATAGCTCAGGATCATCATTTCTATTCGAAAAAAAGGCATAAAATGACACACCGACATTCACCCCCTTCTTTTGTATTTTAGCATTACAAATTTCAATAATTCTTTCTTTCAATTTTTTCTTCATACTATTTAGCTAATTTTATAAATTAAATACAGCTCATTTATATAAAAAAACATAGTTTTTAGCAAGCAAAACAACCTTTAACAAAGCGGTGGCTTGATAAAGAACTTCCAACCACTATGCAAGCTAATTAAAGAAAGCCTAAGAACCCATAGAAGTGGCTCTTTTGGAATGTCTTTCTTTCACTTAAAAAAATATGAAGGGTAAAAATTTAATCTTAAAATAGGGCTAGAGTCTGATGCTATGAAAGATGCATTGAAGGCAAAAAACCCTTACATTCTAATCCAAAGCGCAATTTTTCATAAAGACTTCATGAGGGGTTAGATAGCCTAATCGTTTCCTGGGTCTATGATTGATTAAATGAGAAACTTTGTCCAGTTCTTTTTGAGTAATGTGTGTAAAGGGCATCTTTTTTGGGAAAAACTGCCTGATGAGTCCATTGGTGTTTTCGTTAGTTCCACGCTCCCAGGAATGGTAAGGGTAAGCATGGTAGACCCCGATGCTTGCTCCACGCTCAATCAGTTCATATTCAGAGAATTCCACCCCATTGTCGTAGGTGATGGTGTATCGTTTATTTTTAGGAATGCTTTTAAATCGTTTCACGGTTATCTTTCTGACTCCTTCAGCCTTTCCATTATTTAGCTTATCAGCCAGCAAATAGCCACTCTTTCGATCCACGTGAGTAAGAATACGCCCACTCCTTCCTCTTCCTACAATTGTATCTCCTTCAAAATCTCCCAGTCTCCTTCTTTCTTCCACAACACCAGGTCTTGTATCAATTCGTTTCTTTTTATCCTCCTCTCTTTTCTTTTCACGCTTTTTAGTTCCATGGCGCCTTCTGTATTTACCCTTCTGACATCTGAGATACTGCTTTAACTCAGGTTTTTCATTGTAGATGAATTGATAGATTGTTTCATGGCAAAGAATCGTTTTTCCATATCTAAACCTCAATCTTCCTGCGATTTGCTCAGGTGACCAATATTTCTTCAGTTTTCGCTCAATGTATCGCCTAAGCCTCTTATTTCCCTTCAGTTTTCTGAATCGCTGATTAGCTTTAATACGTTTATTCTTTCTTTTTTTCTTGGCACTTCTGGCCCTGTAAACTCCATCAGCATCTTTATTCTCACTGATTTCCCTGGAAATCGCTGAAGGGCTTTTACCAAATATTATGGCAATATCCTTTTGCCTTACTCCTGCACGAAGCAAGGCAGCCAGCTGAGTTTGTTGATGTGGTTTAATATGAGTATGAGACATTGTTGAGGGGGCTTATATGATAATGAGTTGGTATCACTATCTTAACCTCTCTCACGATGTCTTTGATTTGTTGCGTTTGGAGTTAGAATTCAAGCCCATCCAATTGCACAATTTTAAAAAAAATGTGAATTCTACTCTTGACATCAAATAAAAAGTAGCTATAATTCTTCAGCACTGAGTGAGGAAGGATGGAAAAGTATTCCATGCCTTCCAAGCTCGCAACACAGGAGAGAGACGATGAATAAGTAACAGTACCACATCATCTTCGGCGCCGGCGCCGAGACTCACACCGAGCCTTGGCCCTCCAACCCCTTCCCTCTCCGCGATTTCGGTCGTGGAGAGGCCTTTTTTATAAAAACAGCAAAAGACCATGAAAAACCTCCAAATGCATTTGATGTTTAGACGGATCCACAAAATCACTGCAGCAAAAGACCCTCAAAAGAAGCACAATAGACCCACCACGAACTTACAAGCTTGAAACCGCTGCCATAAAAAACTGAACTCCATCAACCCCCCCCTCAATCCCCCCCTCAGGAAATTGCTTTTTCACCTCCAAAAGATCCGATATTTTTAGCGTTTTATTCAAATCAAGAGATTCCACACCCGCCTGTCGCTCAGCCACAAAACGATAGTTATCAATGGGATCCACATCTAAATCAAAAGGTAAAACATACGTGAGCCTAACCTCTTCAGAAGCCCCTGCCTCAACAGGACCATACACAAAACCAAAGACCGTATAACCAAACTCCTCCGACACCTCAATCGCTTCCATTTTTACCCCCTCAACAGACTCAAGCTCACTCCCCAATGGAACATAAACCCGCATGTAATCCAAGTTTTCCCCTCCCCCTAGAATAAAATGTAAATCCTCAGCCGTGTGCTGCCCGGTCCCAAAGCGATCAATCAAAGACTGAACTTCCGCTTTATTCTCATTTGAAAACTGGTGAGCTTTTTGAATTTTCAACTCATTGGTCAACTCCCCACGCGGCCCCACAGTCGTTTGATGTGAGAGTTCAATGTCCATGAATCCATCACTTTTATTCCCCCCAATCGAGGTGCTAATCACTGACAAATAATCCAATTTTTCTTGTGGAGAAATCATCTCTCCTGCCAGGTTATAATGCTCAAAAGTAGACTGTAACTCTGGATCCTTAGAATAAAACTGCACATGTCCTCGATCAATCATCTTTTGAACCACCTCAATCACAGCCGAAACATCTTCTACTTCAGCCAAACGAGAGTTAAAAACTGGAATCATGTCAAAAAGAAGCTGCTTGGGCGTGTCTGTTTCGCTCAACTTAGCCTCGGTATAAAACGAAATCACCTGGCTAAAATTTTCAGCGGTGATGGGAACCGGAAAACGGTCCAATTCAATCTCGCCCATCACTCCCAGCATCGACTCCACCACCGTTTGATCGATGGCAATCACCGTATCCACCGATGGCCCACGGCTCTGCTCCAAAAACCACATCAATTGTTTGGCCGAACTTGGAAAGTCAGGACTATAATTTGCATCCCGCATGAACCAATAATCTGACACCTGATCAATTCCAGCAGGAGCAGGCAAAAGCCCCCTCATTTGACCATCTGAGGCATACACATCACGTGGCTCAATTTTAGCAATCCTTCCATCATTCACATCCATGATGATATAGGACCCAATAAACCCCCCAGTCGCTCGAGATTCATGGTTATTTTGAAGTAAAATCAAGTAACGATGAGGGACACGGTCTCCCAATAAAGTCGTTAGATGGTTGGAAAATTGTCGAAGTTCAAATAAAATCGCTACAAATTGTCCCATTTGATCACGGGCTGCTTCAATTTTAGGATGGAGTGACTCCGGAATAAGATTGATTTTAAGAGCCGCCAATTTTTGCTGAATCCCCACCGAAAGCTCAATCAACTCATTCAAATCAGCCTTTTTTTCATTCACCAAATCCATCACATTGCCAGCCTCTTCCTCAGCCAAAAAAACCTCAGGAAGGCTTTTTACGGACTGCATCAACTCCGAAAGCTGCTGCCCCATCTCAGACACATCCAAAGCCAAACCAACCAATAAATCAGCCGTTTCTAAATAATAACTTTCTTCCAACAAATCATTCTGCTGAAGCGTGAATTCACTGGTAGTTTCCTCTAAAGATTTAAAGCTTGATTCCGCCTCTTCAAAGGCAATCAGGGCCTGCTCAGGGTCTTGCAGAATCAAGTGATTGAGTCCTGATTGCAAATCTTCATAACCCGCAAAAGCAAAATCAGTGGATTGATTGAGCACCTCTCGCCCCTCTAGATAAGCGTGTCCAAAATTCAATCCAACAAAGGCTAAAAAGGCGATCAACGCAAAGCGGGTGAAATCCCGAGAAGCCGTCAAAAAAAATCCCTTGCCACCCTCTTTGGATGGACGAATGTCAAAAGAACGCCCTTTCAAAAGCTCCATCTTCAAACTTCCCACTTTTTTTATTCGCTTGCCATCACTCATACCCACATTTTAACACAAAAATTTTAAATTGATGATAGAATTGAAGCTGAAATCAAACGAATTAAATCTTGAAAACCACACCCCATGAACCTCAAAGAAAACATCTGGAAAGCCGCCCTCAACTATCTCAAACTTCGGCCACACAGCAAAAAAGAGCTTCACGATAAACTACGCCGAAAATTCCCCAATGAAGATGGCTCAATCGAAACAGCCCTAGACGAAATGCAACGTGTTCAGTTGATCAACGACCAACGTTTTACGGAAGAATTTGTAAGCCATTTGACTCAAAAAAATATTGGTCGCTTCAAACTTTTTGGTGAAACCCGTAAAAAAGGTTTATCCAATGAAAAAGTCGAGCAAGCCTTACTCGACCAAAATTGGGTGGAGGAAGAGGTGATTAAAAGAGCCATTGAAGAAAAAAAACGAGTCTTGGGGGAGATGGATAAACGAAAGCTCAAACAGAAGTTAGTGAGCTTCCTCCAAAATCGTGGCTTCACCAATGGGGTGATTTTTAAGGCGCTGGAGGATTGATCAATAGAAGCAATAAACAAGGAGTTACAAATCTCATCTGTGAATAAAATTCCCTTGCAAAAAAACATCAATTAGCCTAGAATAAAACCGTTGCAGAGCTTGAAGAGGTCTGCACTTTGCGTAAGAGCCTCTTCGCTTTGAATCCCTTAATGTATAACTTACTAAAAACGTGAATCCTCAATTTTTTGCCGCCATCCATCAAATCTGTGATGAGAAAAACATCTCCTTTGATCGTGTGATGGAAACCATAAAATCAGCCCTGGCAACGGCTTACCGAAAAGATTTTGGGAATAAAGAAGAAGAAGTCGAAATCATCTTCCAAGATGGATCAGATGCGGCCACCGTCCTCCTCATCAAAGAAGTCGTCGAAGAAGTATTTGACATCAATACCGAAATCTCGCTTGAAGAAGCTCGAAAAATGAAAGGTGATGTGGAAGAAGGTGACATCATCAAAATCGATGTGACCCCCCTAGAATACGGACGAATCGCCGCTCAAGCGGCCAAACAAGTCATCCTACAGCGCTTACAAGAAGCCGAACGTGATAGTTTATATGAACATTTCAAAAACCGAGAAAATGAAATCATGACCGCTCAAGTGATGCGAATTGAAGGCGGAAATGTACACATTCAAATCGACAAACACAACGTTGTCTTGGGTCACAAAGATCAGATTTCTGGAGAACGTTATTACAATGGAAAACGAATGAAAGTTTATCTTGATCGTGTCGCGCACACCAATCGTGGGCCTCAACTTTCCATCTCACGCACACATCCCAACCTTGTGGTTCGACTGCTCGAAATGGAAATTCCAGAAATTTCAGAGGGAGATGTAGAAGTCAGGTCAATTGCCAGAGACTCAGGGGTACGGAGTAAGGTTGCCGTGTGGGCAGAGGAAGATAAAATCGACCCGGTTGGAGCCTGTATCGGTCAAAAAGGTGTGCGGATCCAAAGTGTGATGAACGAACTCAACAATGAACGGGTTGACATCATTGAATGGACCGAAGACCCGAAAGAATTCATTGCCACCGCCCTACAACCAGCCAAAATCGCTGAAGTCATCATCGTCAATGGTGGAGAAGATCCTAATGTTCCCAAGCGAGCCGCTGTATTTGTAGAAGAAGAAGAACGACCCATGGCCATTGGTAAACAAGGTCAAAACGTCCGACTTGCTTCTGACTTAACTGGCTTTGAACTTGATCTCTACAATCTTGAGCAACTGCCTGCTTTCAAGGAAAAATTGAAAGAACTAATGAAAGGAGATCATGCCAAGGCCACTGAACGCCGCATTGACGACAAAGAACTCAACGTTAGCGCTGCTGAAGATCAATTAGCCGCCGCCGAAGCCTCACTCATGGAAGATGAAGTGCCCGCTGAAAAGGCAGAAAAAAAAGAAGACAGCAGTGAGTGGAATGGACTTTCTACCGCCATCACCAACAAACTAGAAGCCGCTGGGCACGCCAGCATAGACGACCTGAAAGGAATGGAATTAAGTGAACTAGAAGCCATCGAAGGCATTGGAAAAGTGAGTGCCAAAAAGATTTTCGAAGCTTTGGGATAAAAAATTCCCCATCAACCCAAACCACCCACCCCTTTCTGAATTTAGGAGGGGGTTTTTGGAATAAGATGATTTTAGATTAAGTAGATTCCAGACTCGGAGACGTGGAATGACCACTAAACTTTACTGCCAATTGAGTGTTATACACCTTTTCCTTTATGATTTCGCCTGTCCTCCGTATAAAACTTTAGAAGGCGGGCCTGTCCGCCGCACGCTTTGGAAGGCAGATATAATGCGCCAGGGCCTAAATAATGTCATTCCACTGCAAACAGAGTGAGACCCTGCCTTTGCCGTAGCAGCTTCGCGCAGGTAGGCGTGGAATCTACCAAAATTCCTCCCTTGAGAAAGGGAGTTAGGAGGATTTTCCAATCAGAAAATAACCCCACCAAAAAAGCCCGCCTCATTGAGACGGGCTTTTTCTAAATTTACATGGAATTTAGTTGAGAGACATGTAGTAAGTACTGTCCCCATCATCATCTTCATCATCCGCCGTGGCAAATGCTGTCGGACCAGCTGTCTCCATCGCAGCAATAACCGTTTCAACATCTCCAAAGGTCGTTGAAGCATCAAAAGTAAGCGTGGCTGGAGGTGGAGTAGTGACCCCGTTGTCAACCATAAAATTACCTTGAGTGGCCGTTTCTACATTCACAATCACAGCGAAGGAATTGTTATTTGTCCCTTGGTTATTCAACGCCAAATACATGTAGCTACCGGTACAAATCACATCATCAAAAGTGATCGTTTCATCCGTGTTTGGAGGTGTTGGAACCCCTTCTCCCTTGAAGTAACCAGCAAAAACATCGTAGTCAGGCAGACTTCCAGCCTCCAAACAATCAGGAGTACCATCAAGCGCATTAGCGGGATAGTTTCCAAAATCATTGTAAAACAATTCAGAAGCTTGTGGGATAGCAGTACTCGCATCAGTAATTCGACCTGTATCACGCGCACGACCTTGAACTCCAGCAATACGAGGGGTCAATGTGACCACCAAAATACCAATGATCACAATCACAATCATCAGTTCAATCAGGGTGAACCCCCGATGAAACGCATTTTTTACGTTTTTGTTCATCTTTTTTTGTTTTATTTAATAAGATGACACGAGTGTAGCATACAATTTTTGTTCAACGCAAATTTTTTTATCCACCAAAAATGAAACAACACATAACCACTCAATTGTATTTAGCGATAAATTATTTCGTTTTTCGTTGTTTCATCAAAACCGTTAAACCGCCAAATCCGATGCTGATAAAATGGGTTCCATCACGGCCACCACCAAGAACCCTACGCCAGCCCCAATCACAATCATGATCAACGGTTCCATCAAAGAAGAGAGCCCCTTCACCATACTGTCCACCTCTTCCTCATAGTATTTAGCCATCTTCTCGGTGATTGCATCCATCTGAGCCGTTTGCTCGGCCACACCAATCATTCCCACCACCATGCTTGGAAAATAGTAGGTATCATCTTTCATATTTTCAGCCATCGAAATCCCCTGCTTCACATCCTCAGCAATTTGATAAATTCGGCTTTGGTAAACAGGATTTCCCACACTTGTCGCTGTGATTTGAAGCGCCTTAATGATCGGAATACCACTCCCCACCATCGTAGACAAACTACGACAAAATTGAGCCAAAGACGCCTTTTTAGACAACTTGCCAAAAAGAGGCATCCTAAAAACAAATCGTGTCCACAATCGAGCTCCCACACGTGTCTTCTTCCAACGCATCAGACTAAAAATAATCGCTGCAAAAATAATAATGATCAAAAGGATGTTGGAAATTCCCCAGGTGTCAGACAATAGAAAATCAGATAAATCAATGAGTGACTGAGTCAAAGCTGGCAACTCTCCCCCCAAATCAGTGAACATATTTTTAATTTTTGGCATCACCACCACCATCACCAATACAAACGCAGCCACAGTGACCCCAATGATGACAATCGGATAAATCATCGCCCCCTTAATGCGTGAGCGAAAGGCCGCCTCTTTTTCAATTTCATCTGCAATTTGGAGTAAAGTTTGATTCAAACGTCCTGTCGCCTCCCCCGCCTCTACCATCCCCACCTGGGATTCAGAAAAATATTTAGGGTAGGCAGAAATCGACTTCGAGAAACTACTCCCTGATTCAATATGCGTGATGATGTCTGAAATGATTAATTTCATATGCTTATTTTCCATTTGCTCCTTCAAGATTTCTAGAGCCTTTACGATAGACACTCCGGCATTGATCATCGTAGCCAACAAACGGAAAAAGCTAACCTTGTCTGAAATTTTAATGGACTGGAGACGAATCAAATAGTCATTCAAAACAGCCATGAACCCCACCTTTTTTTTAGGGTTAGGCATTTGACCCCCAGCATTTGAAGTGGAACGATTTGATTCCGAACCGATATGAATAGAATTTGGCTCCATCTTTTAATTTTTAATTTTTAATTTTAACTATCAACTCAAATCTTAGATAAATGAGCTAAGGTACAGAAGTTTAATTTGCAGGCTTCCTAATCCAATTTACACCCGAAGCAAAAACATTAGCGGAGCCTTCAATATTAAGAATTTCATGATAATACTGGGTTGCCGTACATTCAATGGCGCAAATAGTATTTTTAAAAGTAAAAGACCCTCGAAAAGCTTTAAGCCTCTTAAGAATATAAGGAACCTCTGGGGCATCTTTCAAAGTATCCCAATCCACCTTGATATAAACCTCATTAACCCCATCATTTTTCAAATTATTAGTAAAAACTATAAATTCGTCATAATCACCATATAAAAAAACATCTGTAATATTTTCACCCTTCAAAGAATCAACTTCAATTTGGCCACTTCTTAATGTGGATATTCCCAAAGCCTTTTGACGACTTTCAAACACATCAATGTACAATTCTGTAAAAAAACCAGCATTGATACCAGCCTCCTTAGACAGCTCACGAATCAAACGCCCTTCATAACTTTGATAATCTAGAAGTCTCAACAACATATCCTCCCTTGTCTCATTAAAATTTTGGTCGAGCAAATCATCTTTAGGATGACCATCTGAAAAAAGATTCAGCAATGACTCAACCTCATCCCTCACAACCTTACTTACAAGTAAATTAAATTCATTTAATAAACTATCTAAAGTTTTCAAGGCTACCAAAGCCTGCTCTCTTTTATTTCCTTGTAATTGATTAGTTTCAGCAGCCATCTTTTAATTTAAAATTTAGAGTTCTTATTTTTAGTGAAATTGATGAGTATTCAGACAAAAGCAGAGTTCATTTTTGATTGAAACTTTATTGCGCAATTCTAAAAACCTCATCGGTTGTCGTTAATCCCTGAAGCGCTTTAATATAACCATCTTGCTTGAGGGAAATCATACCATCTTGCTTCGCCTGAGCTTCCAATTGATCATCTGGAGCAGAGTTGAGAACCAACTCCCCCACCTGACGACTCATCTGAAAGATTTCAAACACCCCGACTCGCCCCTTATAACCCAAATGATTACAATGATCACAGCCTTTTCCACGGTACAATGTTGGGGATTGAAGTAAATTGGGATCCAAATCTTGGGAAGGAATACCGGAAAGCACCTCCTGAAGCTCCTTAATGGTTCCTGCATCCGGGGCATAACTCTCCTTACAGTCCTCACAAATCCGACGCACCAAACGCTGAGAAATGATCCCGCGAATGGAAGAAGTGATTAAAAACGGCTTCACACCCATGTCCGTGATACGAGTTAAAGTCGACACCGCACTATTGGTATGAATCGTTGACAACACCAAATGACCCGTCAGAGCAGCCCGAATCGCAATTTCAATGGTCTCTTGATCCCGAATTTCCCCCACCATAATAATATCAGGATCTTGACGAAGGGCAGTACGAAGTCCAAGTGAAAAATCATAATCAATGTCAGGACGCACCTGAGACTGATTGAGACCATCCATTTGATACTCCACAGGATCTTCAAAGGTCATGATATTCACGCCCTCTTGATTCAATCGATGAAGCACAGAATACAGTGTGTTGGTTTTACCACTCCCCGTTGGACCTGTCACCAAAATAATACCATTGGGCAACTTCGTGAATCCCTCCATGGTTTCAAGGGCACTGCCATGCAAACCCAAATCACCCAAGTCTGGAATGGATTTGGTTTTATCCTGCAAACGCATCACTACTTTTTCACCATTCACCGTTGGCAAACTCGACACCCGCAAATCAATACTCCGCCCATCGTCCGTCGTCACTTGAGTGCGACCATCTTGGGGCACCCGTTGCTCATCAATCTTAAGATTCGACATGATCTTAACCCGAGAAATGACAGCAGGATGAATATTTTTAGGATACTCCACAATATGCCGAAGCACACCATCCACCCGCAATCGAAGTCGCACTGTTTTTTCTTCGGGTTCGATGTGCACATCCGAAGCCCCCATATGAAGCGCCAGGGTAATCGCATACATCACAATCTGAGGAATGTTTCCAGCAATAATTGCAGACTGAAGGAGTTCAGTGATACTAGCCGCCGTCACAGTGGGTTCAGGCACAACCTCCTCAGACACAGGAGCTACTTCAACTGAGCTAGGCTCAGAAACCACATCAGCAGGAACTTCAGAGGCTGGAATATCTTGAGCCACTGCAGCAACAGGTGAATCCATCACAGCAGAAACACTTTGATCACCCAATGATGTTTGAAGCGGATCTGACATGATATAAATGACAAGAACTAACGAGATAAATACTAAACAATTTTCAACCCACCCATTCGCAAACCCATCCGAACCCCATTCGCACCCCCATCCGAACCCCCATCCGAACCTCACCCCTCCACATTGCGAGAATAAAAGTTGAGTTTCACACTAAAATCCACACCTCCATCACGCCCAGTCACCTCGTCAACCCCTCGGTATTTCAAACTGATATTAGAAATCGACATCAAACGAATGAATTTATCCAAGAAAACCTTGTTCTCAACATCACCCGCTTCATAAATTCTCCCCGAACGGTCCACCAAGGTCAAAAATCGTTCAAAACCAGCCTGACTTGAATGAATCGTCGTTGAAACAGGAATGACAGTGTACTGCCCTTCTTCAATCGGCTTCTCTAAGTTAATCGCCGTGAATTCAAAAGGAGGTGCCACCAAGGCCACTTCAGTCGAAAAGGACTCCAAAAGCTGAATCATCCCCCGCTTGTCAACCACATCAGGGAAAACAGTATTCAGAGCGGTGATCGCATCATTAAATTCTTGGTCATAGGCGGATTTATGCGTCCCCTTTTCAACTTCAAGTTGAGGAATAACCACCTGGTCATAGCGTTGAATGCTAGCCTGCATTGATTCAATTTCTCCTGAAGCACTCAAATAACTAGCGACGTTTCCATAGAAAAAGAAAATAGAATAAGCCAATAAAAGCACAAGTGAAATTGCCAAAATAATCATGGATTTTTTCTTTTTCATATCCAAAGAAGGCTCCAGATTTTCAACTTCTTTTTTTGGGACCTGAGGAAGAGGTTGTTTAAAAATCGCTTGGTTCGTTGATGGCAAAGAATTAATGTTAGGCATGTTTATAATGAATAAATTTTAGTTAGACGCATCACCCAGCTCAGAAAGCGCAAATGACAACTGAAAATCAGACGTATAACGCCCTGTTTTTTCGTCATAAGTTTTTCGGAGAGAGGTCAACTCTTTAAAGTCTTGAAAATAAGGTGTGGTTTGATCATTTGGATTGTTCAGATCTCGTGGATAATTCATAAAAGCATCCTCAAGCTCCACCAGCTTAGTCAAATTTCGCCCCTGCGGATCGCTCAAGGTTCCACTGATACGAATGGTTTGACGCTCAGTGTCAAAGGCATAATTATCAAATTGAACATATTGGAAAAAATCATTCAACTCATAGACAGAATTGGTCACTTCAGTGATTTTTGCAATGATGTCCGGCCAATTGATACGCTCCTCAGTCAAAAGCTGAAGCGTGTTAAGCGCCTCATCACTATACCCGCCTTTAAACTCCTGAATTTGACGTTCTAAAATCGCTTCTTGACGCTCTTTTTCAACCAGGGTTTCCGCAGCTTGATGAAGCGTAGCCCCTGTATTTTGTTCAACACCAAATGCACCCAGCACTCGGTTGTCCTTATCAAGGAATTCTATATATAAAAATCCAGCCGTTAGCACTATAAAAATAGCTGCAAAATTAGCAAAAACTTTCGAAAAAGACACCAAGCGATTGACCTGCCGCTCTGACTTAGTTTGCAAAAGGGCGGGAGATTTTTCCACGTTCTTTTTTTCTGTAGAAGCCACAATCTGATCAATCACCGACTTCGACTTCCCCACACTCCGATCGCGGCCAAACATTTTAGTGAAAGTGTTCTCTCTATTTTTTTTATTGATTTTTGGGACCTCAGCCCCCCCCTTTTCTTCAGAAGGCTTTGATGCTGAATGAGAAATAGAAGGTTGAGCAGGTGATGTTGTCTGAGCTTCAGAGACTTTTGACACAACGGAAACTTTCAAAGGCTGCTCTATTTTTTTAGGGAGCGATTCCACTGAAGCAGTCACAGGAGCTACCTCAATTGAAGGTGGAGCCACAGGAGGCTTAGAGGCGCTTTCTCCACTCGTCTCAGCGTTTAATTTTGAGGAAACTGGTGTGGGTGAAATTTTAGGCAGAGAATCTTGAGAAGGCACTGTGTCATTCATACTTTTTGATCCTTCTTCTTTTTGAGGAGTAAGCACTGGAGTTTTAGCTTCTAGTTTAACACCTAAAGCATCTGGCATAGGGCTAGAAATAGAGGCTTCAGGGGCCTTCTTTTGAACCTCAGCCACAGGCGCAGAAGGTGAAGCTTTCGTTTTTATTGAACTTTCTAATGGTTTTTCTTCTAAACCAATGGGAGTTTTATTCAAAGAAATTGAGTTCAAGTCTGCCGTTTCAGCAGAGTCTAATCCAACCTTTTGAGTAGGAGCAACTGGCTTCTCCTCAGCTGGAACTGAACTAGAAGCACTAGGTAATTTAGAATTTTTTCGATTGAACAGTGAAGTTAAAAAACCTGTTTTTGACTGTGCCTTTTTTAATTTTGCTTGCCAAGTTTCAACCACATCATCTGCGATATGCAAAGCTTTCAACTCATCAATCAATGCCTGAAGCTTCTTGTAATCCTTTTGCTTATTGAGCAAACTGAACATCGACACGTATTCTTTTATTTTTGCCTCATTCCCCCCTCCAGCTGAGGCCAGATCACCCCCCATGGACAATGACTTCTTTTCGTTTTCCATATTGGTTTTTTTAAAATCTTTTCATTATATCAAATATTCGACTGTTTTTCAAGCTTTGATCATTCAAAACCCACAAAAACAAGATAAATCATTATATTTTAAAAAATATATTAAAAAATTAGCCCTTTGGAGGCTGAACCACTTTTAAACACATTTAGAATGAAAAAAGATCAATCCATTAAAGATCTAAGAAAATAGACCAAGAGGAATCCCTTGGTAAGATAAGATACTCTAAGCCACTGTATAGGCTTAAGAAAGGAGAAATTCATACACAAACTAAGCCTGATAAAATTTCATCAAAACATCCTCCTAAATTCTAGCCCAAATTCGACCACTTTCATGTTAGGGCATTAAATACTTCATTAGGAGTGCGATAACTCAGACATTTTCTAGGTCTGTTATTGAGTTTCTCCTGGATTTCATGGATCTGTTCG
>Ga0316189_10000134_pt1 | contig 67415 bp, 73 predicted proteins | sample LowCovwburrow_MG_FD_204930 | JGI IMG/M metagenome (GOLD analysis project Ga0316189, IMG submission 204930) | Coastal sediment microbial communities from Maine, United States - Lowes Cove worm burrow | ecosystem: Environmental > Aquatic > Marine > Coastal > Sediment | place: USA: Maine...
TGGAGCGCGCGCGTATCACCTGCAACAAGAACGGTATTCCGTTTGACCCGGAAAAGCCGATGGTGACCTCGGGCATTCGCCTTGGCACACCCGCCGGCACCACGCGCGGCTTTGGCGAGGCCGAGTTCCGCCTGATCGCTGACTGGATTGTCGAGGTGGTCGACGGCCTTGCCGCCAACGGCGAAGACAACAACACAGCCGTTGAGGACGCCGTCAAAACAAAAGTCGCAGAACTGTGTGCGAAGTTTCCGTTGTACCCGAACCTTTAAATGCTCTCCCGACCCTAACCAGAACGGTTGGGGTCGGGTTTTGCCAAGATGTCACAGATAGCCACGCCAGGTCAGTACAAATATCCCAAGACCTGAAACAACGAACACGGCTATACCTATGCTACCCAGAATACCAAGCAACAATTCCCGTCGGCGCGCAGCGACGTTGATCGATTTCAGATAATGCAAACAGGCGCGAAATGCGGTATTAACACGTTGATAATCCAAGATTTTCATTAACTTCGGATTCTCCGCCTGCTTGGCTGCTTCACCAAGATAGAGCGCTTCCTTTCGGATGCGGCGCGGCAACAATCGACCCGCTTTTTGGGTGCGCGAAACAAGATTACTGCCGCGAGCGGTCAACCGTTCGCCCATCAGTTCATAAATCTCGTCTGCCTTGGCCTGAACTGACCCGATATCCATAACTACACCCTTTTGTCACACAAGGTTTAGCGTGTGGATTGGTTTGCCTCAATAGGTCTGGTAGCCAAAGTCGCAAAAGGGTATGAAAAACCATGCTTAATACGATTGTGACCGGTTCTGAGACTGACAAACCTAAGCTGTTGATCGCGCATGGGCTTTATGGTTCTGCGCGCAATTGGGGTGTGATTGCAAAACGGATGTCCGAAGGGCGGCAGGTTCTTAGCGTTGACATGCGCAACCACGGGTTAAGCCCTTGGTTTGACACGCAAAGTTACCACGATATGGCCGATGATCTGGCCGAGGTGATAGAGTCGCAAGGCGCGCCGATGGATGTGGTGGGCCATTCGATGGGTGGCAAGGCATCTATGATCCTTGCACTAAAATATCCCAATTTTATCAATAAGTTGATCGTTGCTGATATTTCCCCAGTCGCCTACTCTCACACACAGATTCAATACATCAAGCCGATGCGGGATCTGGATTTGGAGAGGGTCGAAAAACGCTCTGACGCAGACCAGATGCTAACGGAACAAATACCCGAAGCTGGCATACGCGCCTTTTTGCTACAATCACTTGATATTAAAGAGAAAAAATGGCGTCTTAATCTGGACGCGCTGGAAGCAGAAATGCCAAAAATCATTGGCTTTCCCGAAATATCCGGGGAATTTCAGGGCGTTACGCTATTTTTATCTGGGGCAAAGTCCGACTATGTGCGGCCAGAGTATCGCCCGCAGATCAAGGCGTTGTTTCCAAACGCTAAATTCGCGAAAATACCGGGCGCAGGCCACTGGCTGCACGCAGATAAACCACGCGAGTTTGAAGCGGCGATGCAGGCGTTTCTAGCGTAGCTCTGTTATTTTCCTTGCGACAACGTAAGTTACTGGAATTGCAAGAATAAACCCGGCTGCCGCGCTGTAGAGGATCGGCATTAATGTGTCATGTCCAGAGACAAGCGCAATGATAACACCCGTGCCTGCAAGGCTGGTTGCGACCATGGAAAATAGGAAAAGAGCCAAGCGAAACATAAAAAATACTCCGTTCAAAATACGCGTTTCGGGCGGAGCATATGACGGGCACAGCCGATGTCTTTGATCTACGTCAGACGGGGGTCAAGAACGCCCACAACACGATTTCTTTAAACTCTTTAAACAAAAATACCCCCTGATTTTGAAATCTTTAAAGGGGATTTTCATGTTTATGCGGGTCAACGTAACAGATGTCAGGCCACAGCTGACAAAATTGCTGGGGGCGGCGGAACATGGCGGGGTGTCGGTGATCATCGCGCGGCACGGCAAACCGTCGGCGGCCCTTGTGCCAATTAAGGATTTCTGGCGCATTCAGGAAAAGGTGGATGACGAGCTTTTGGGCCCGAAAGACCCAGAGACAGGACGCCGCCCCGGAAAGGCGCTGATCCTGATGAAAGACATAATGAAGGGGTCGCTGTTGTTCTAGGCGACCCCAGTTTTGTCAGAGCGCCATCAGCTGCGTCACTGCGATGATGATGTAAACCGCCGCCACGATCATCCGGTAAAGCGACATGGGCGCGCCGTTGGCAGAGCGGCCAAAATTGCTGGCGGCATCTTCTTCGTTCATGTCCTTGTTGGCGGCGGCTATGTCGCGCAGGGCGGCGTCGCCTGCCAGCCCGCCGTAAAGGGCCGCGCTGATGATGATCGCGGCAAGCGCAAGTGTCGCGTCCTGCGTGACGCCAAAGACGTTTATGGCAAGCGTGCCAACCAGCACGAACATTGCCGTGCGCATGACGTTGAAGAAATGATTGCCGCGTCCCAGCGCAATCGCGGCGCGTGTTGCTGAATCCATAGTTTTGTCCCCCGAGTTTTTATTGTGCGGGAAGAATAACATGGATGGGTTTTTCGGCAAAATTTGTGGAGTAAAGCCCGCGAGGAAACTGTCCGGGGGACAGTTTCAGGGCCCAACGGGCAGAGCCCCGGGGCCCCTTTAACCTTGGCGACGCGTTACAGACCTTTGGGGAATGCGGTCCACCCTATCAAAGGGCAGCGCCCGGCCCGAGGGTGGGTGCTGAAAGCGCCCGCCGTCGTGCTGGAAGCACGCCTGCGGCGTGACGGGGGCGGGTCGGGCGCTGCCCGTGCGCGGCACGGGCTGGTAAAAGTTGGATAAAGTTAGAACAACAGTTAATTAGGTGTGAAAAAGTTAGGGGTTCGCATTGTCGGAAAACAATAAAAATAAATTGGCTATTGAACAGTTTCTGCCCGCTGATTTTTTGTATTTGATTGGCGCCTATCTACAAACTTGCGCTCATATTGAGCAGGCAACTTGCGCCTTAATAACTTGTTTAGGTGGGCTTCGACCCGCAGATCAAGAATGGTTCAAAAAATACTGTGAAACCAGAAAACTCCCTACTTCCGAACTATTAAAAAGTCTTAGAGCCTCAAGTGATGACGCCTCTGAGTTCGGTTTTGCAGAAGAGTTAAGAAGTCTTTGCGATTGGGTCGAAAATTTCAAGTCGAATCGCCATATGGCAGCGCATGGTGCTTTTGTTGGCTCACAAGATGAGTTTCTCAGAGTAGACTATGTGCACAACACTGCGACGCGTAAGAACCCAAACTACGAAAGAGAACACACTGCGATTACTAGAAACTTAGTTGAAGACGCGTGTAGCGATGCAAACCGTATCTATCTAATAGTTTTAGGATTGCTTGAGACTATAGAAACGGGCCTAACAATAGAGGTAGCGCGCGTAGCATTCCCTATTGTCACCCATCCATCTTCAACGCAGAGATGAATGCCTCCTGAGGTATATCAACCTTCCCGAACTGGCGCATTTTCTTTTTCCCGGCCTTCTGCTTATCCAGCAGCTTTTTCTTCCGGCTGACGTCGCCACCGTAACATTTCGCCGTCACGTCCTTGCGCATGGCTGACAGGGTTTCGCGTGCGATGACTTTGCCGCCAATCGCCGCCTGAATCGGGATTTTGAACATGTGGCGGGGGATCAGGTCTTTCAGTTTTTCAACCATCGCGCGGCCACGGGTTTCGGCGCGGTCGCGGTGCACCATAGTGGAAAGCGCGTCCACCGGCTCGTCATTCACCAGCACCTGCATTTTAACAAGGTGATCCTCGCGATACCCAATCATCTGATAGTCGAACGACGCATAGCCCTTGGTCACCGATTTCAGGCGGTCATAGAAGTCAAACACCACCTCATTGAGCGGCAGGTCGTAAACCACCATTGCGCGGCTGCCTGCATAGGTCAGGTCTATCTGCATACCCCTGCGGTCCTGGCACAGCTTCAGCACGTCACCAAGGTATTCGTCGGGCACAAGGATGGTCGCCTTGATGCGCGGCTCTTCGATATGGTCGACAAAGGTCAGGTCGGGCATGTCTGCGGGGTTGTGCAGTTCCTGCACCGTGCCGTCACGCATGTAGATCTGGTAGATCACCGAGGGCGCGGTTGTGATAAGGTCGATGTCATATTCCCGCTCCAGCCGGTCGCGGATCACCTCAAGATGCAAAAGGCCAAGAAAGCCGCAGCGAAAGCCAAACCCAAGCGCGGCAGAGGTTTCCATTTCAGAACTGAAGGACGCGTCATTAAGCGAAAGTTTGGAGATGGCATCGCGCAGGTCTTCGAATTCGGCATTGTCCACCGGGAAGAGGCCACAGAACACAACGGGTTGCGAGGGTTTGAAGCCGGGAAGCGCCGTCTCGCAGCCTTTCTTTTCGGTGGTGATCGTGTCGCCAACGCGGGTGTCGCGCACCTGTTTGATCGATGCCGTCAGAAAGCCGATTTCGCCGGGGCCAAGCTCGTCAATCATTTCCATCTGCGGGCGGAACACGCCGATGCGTTCGACCGGATGGACAGAGTTGTTTGACATCATGCGAATACGGTCGCCCTTTTTCAGAACACCGTCGATGATGCGCACCAGCACGATGACGCCAAGGTAGCTGTCATACCAGCTGTCCACCAGCATGGCCTTCAGCGGTGCGTCACGCTCGCCTTTCGGGGGAGGCAGCTGGGTGACGATGGCTTCAAGCGTTTCATGGATGCCCTGCCCGGTTTTGGCAGAGACCTGAAGCGCGCCTGTCGCGTCTATTCCGATCACGTCTTCGATCTGTTCGGCCACGCGGTCACAGTCGGAGGCGGGCAGGTCGATCTTGTTCAGGACCGGCACGATCTCGTGATCCGCGTCAATCGCCTGATAGACGTTCGCCAGGGTCTGCGCCTCGACCCCTTGGGTCGAGTCGACAACCAGAAGCGAGCCTTCGACCGCCCGCATGGAGCGTGAGACCTCATAGGCGAAATCGACGTGGCCGGGGGTGTCGATCAGGTTCAGAACATAGTCCTGCCCGTCGTCCGCTTTGTAATCGATCCGGACGGTGTTCGCCTTGATGGTGATGCCGCGTTCGCGTTCAATATCCATCGCGTCCAGAAGCTGGGCTTTCATATCACGGTCTTTCACCGTGCCCGTCTCTTGGATCAGACGATCGGCCAGCGTGGATTTACCGTGGTCGATATGCGCCACGATGGAGAAATTGCGGATTTTGCTCAGGTCGGTCATGATTGGGGATATGATTGGGTTTTAAGGGTTGGTCAAGCGGGGTTGATCTGCCGAAACCGTATTGGACGGCGATCTGAGGGTTTTGGGACATTATTGAACGTCTTTCACCAATGAAAGCCAAAAACAGACATAAACCAAAAGGAAACACCTCATGCCAAACTACATCCTTGCCTATCACGGCGGCGCACAGCCTGAGAGCCCGGAAGAAGGGGCAAAGCATATGCAAAGGTGGCGGACATGGTTGAGTGACTTGGGCGACGCAGTGGTGAACCCCGGCACCCCTTTGGGGAAATCGACTTTTGTAAGCGCTGGCGGCGTGATGGCAGATGGCGGGCCAGAGGCGCTGACCGGGTTTTCGGTTGTCAGTGCGGACAGTATGGAAGCCGCGCTTGAAATGGCTAAGGCCTGCCCGTTTGTCGAAATCGGCACGCTTGAGGTTGCGGTGATGAAGGAAATGTAGCGTACTGCATATCGCCACTGCACCTGCAGCCTGCTACCGTCGTGTGTAATCACGAAAACTTGAGCAAAAATAACGACATGCCAAAATGTCGCAACTGGCGCAGAATACGATCTGTGAGAGGGCCAGCTTTGGGGGAGACGCGACTTGAGTCGCCCCATTTCTGAGCGAGCCCCTTATGTTAGAACGCCGCATTCCTGAATGGCTTCGGCATGCACCCGCCCCAAGTGTGCGGGGCTTTGCCATTCTTGCGGGAATAGAGGCAGTTGCGCGGGGCATTCTGGTTTCGGTTTTTCCGCTGGCGATGTATCGCGCGTTGCAGGACGCAAGCGTTGTATCCGAAGTCTATTTCCTTGTCGGGATCGCCTCTCTGATCACCGGACTTATGGTGCCTTGGCTCACCCGGTTTATCCCGCGCCGCTGGGTGTACTCAATCGGTGTGGCGATGTATTTCTGTGGCTCGTGTCTTGCGATTTTGAATGAGCCGGTCGCGATGATTGCTGCGTTGACGCTCAACACCATTTCCATTGTCATCGTCTTTGTCTGCTTCAACGCCTACGTCCTTGATTACATTTCCAAGATCGAACTTGGCAAAGCCGAAACACAGCGTATGTTTTTCAGCGCGCTTGGCTGGACCCTTGGGCCCGTCTGCGGTGTTGTGATGATGAAATGGTGGGATCCGTTGCCATTTCTGATCGCGGCAGGTGCTTCGCTGACACTATTGATTGTATTCCTCGTCATGCGGCTCGGAAATGGAAAGCTGATTACCCGGGCGCATAAACCCGCGCCGAATCCGCTTGCCTTTGTGCGCCGGTTCTTTGCGCAGCCGCGGCTGATTGCCGGGTGGACGTTTGCGGTGGTCCGATCCTGCGGATGGTGGGTCTATGTGGTTTATCTGCCAATTTATGCGGTTGAAAACGGGCTGGGTGAACAGACCGGCGGTATCATGCTTTCGATCACAAATGGGGCGCTGTTCCTGACACCCTTCATGCTGCGCTGGATACAGCGCTATTCGGTGCGCTACGCGGTGCGTGCGGGGTTCATGACAGCCGGGGCATTGTTCTTCTTCGCCGGGGTGTTGCCTTTGCCAGCGCTGGTTGTTGTTGGCCTGTTGATGCTTGGGTCCTTCTTCCTTATCCTGCTTGACGTCTGCGGTGGCCTGCCGTTCCTGATGGCGGTGAAACCTTCGGAACGCACCGAAATGTCCGCAATTTATTCAAGCTTCCGTGATGTATCCGGTATTCTGACCCCCGGTGCTGTTTGGCTGGTTTTATTGATCGCGCCCTTGTCCGGGTCTTTCATGGCGGCGGGTGCCGGGCTGTTTGGTGCGTGGATCATCGCCGGAAAGCTGCACCCAAGGCTGGGGCAGGCGAAAACGATGAAAGTGCAAGAACCATATGAGGCGGACCAGCTTGCAGCGGAGTAAAAGTCTGCTGGCGCGCAGCATCTTCAATGCGATCCGCACAGCGCATCGTCATAAAAACGGTTGCTGCGAAAATGGTACACTTTGCCACCTGAAAACAGAAACTGCGACCTGAAAACAGCATACCAATTTTTGACGCCGTTTGACGTTACATGTGATTTGAAAACCGCAGAAGGTTCAGTCATAATCACACTAAAGGGCAATCCTATTCGGATGACACGGCGAAAACGCCGACGCCGAATTTGGTATGAGGCAGAACATGAAACGAATTTTTGCAGGTCTGATAATCTATGCAATCACCGTACCCGCCGTTCAGGCAGGTACGATTGAGCGGGCTTGTCTTCAGTCTGACAGACATGGAGTGAGCCGTGCCCTGTGCGGGTGCATTCAGGACGTCGCGAACCTGACGTTGAACAATACGGACCAGCGGTTGGCCGCTACGTTTTTTCAGATGCCGCACCGCGCACAGGAAATTCGCCAGTCAGACCGGCGAAGCGATGAACGGTTTTGGGAACGCTACAAGGAATTTGGCTCTGCGGCCGAGGTTTACTGCTCTCCCAACTGAACAATCAGGCCGCGTGACGCCGCCTCGACCAAATCAAGTGCTTCGTTGAAATCACGAGTGTAGTAAGGGTCCGGCACCTCTTTACGGCCTGTTTCGGGTGCATAGTCCAGAAACAAGTGAACAGGCGTTGAGTTGCCACCTGGACGCAAGGCTTCGATATCGGCGATGTTGCTGCCGTCCATTCCGATGATAAGGTCGAATTGGGCGAAATCCGTTGGGTGAATCTGTCGCGCACGTAAATCTGAAAGGTCATAGCCGCGCGCAATCGCCGCCTCCTGCATTGGGCCGTAGGGCGGCTTGTCTGTATGCCAACCAGCGGTTCCGGCGCTGTCGGTTTTGACACCCACCCCTGCCTCAGTTGCAAGCACGCGGAAAACCCCTTCAGCCGAAGGCGAGCGACAGATATTTCCAAGGCAGACAAAGAGAACACGATGCGTCATTGGGTTTGCTCCTGATCGACACGCGCAGTCTTAATGCGCACAACGACCGAAGAACAGGGAAACCCGCGAAACGAATAGGGGCTGCGCGTTGACGCAACCCCGTTTTGTTAAATGTGTGAAATGGTTTAGCGGTTCAGATCGACCGGAATTTCCACCACCATTTCACCCGCCTTTTCAAATGTCAGGGTAACGGTCACAACGTCGCCGTCATTCAGGCTGCGGTTCAAACCCATGAACATGACGTGGTCGCCACCACGTTCCAGCATGTGAGTTTCACCTGCCGGAATCACGAAACCTTCTTCGACATGGGACATCTGCATAACACCGCCGCCCATGTCTTTGTGGGTGTGCAATTCAACACGCGCTGCCACGTCAGAGACGACCGAAAGCAACCTGTCGTCCTCGGGTGTGTGGTTGCTGATTTCCATAAAGGCGGCGCCCGCCTTGGCGTTAGCACCTGCAGCGCGGGCGTAGGCATCTTCGACAACGATCGTACCAGTGTCATGCGCTAAGGAAGGCAGGGCGAAACTTACCGCAGCAATTGCGGCCATAAGGATAGATTTGAAAGACATTTGTCTCTCCTGTTATTGAGTTTGGTTTTGGGGAAGTATGGATTTCTTAACCAATGCGGGGCGGGCCGCGGGCTTGCAGCGCAAAAAGCGCGGCACCAGACATTCCAATTTCTGCCTCGACGGCAAAAGCTTGTCCAAATTCAAACTCGGGCGTTTCAAACACGAAAGGCGTGTTTAGCGCGTTCAGCAACGAAAGCGCACAATCCGGGCAAATATGACGAGGCCCAACAGGCTGACCTTCGGAATCAACATCAATGGTGACATAGGCATACCCTGTGCAGATCACCATTTGACCTGCAATCGAGGTTTGCCCGCGCGCAACCGCCATCGAAGCACTTGTGAGCGCGATCAACAGCGACAGTGCGATCGCCGATATGAATCGAAGCCTTTCCATATGCCTGATATAAGCGGCGTTCTTCAGAGTGTCATCAGACAAAAAGAAGCGGCCCCACCAAAAGGCGAGGCCGTGTTCAAATCCGTCCAGTGAAAGGGCTTAGGCGGTTGCCTGTGCCTTTGCGATATCTTTTTTGATTTTCAGAGCTCCGTCTGAAAGATCAACGTCTTTGGCCTTTGCCAGGAACGCGTCCAGACCACCGCGGTGGTCAATGGTGCGCAGCGCGGCAGCGGAAATACGCAGTTTGAAAGACCGACCCAGAGCATCAGACATCAGGGTCACATCATTCAGGTTTGGCAGAAACCGACGACGGGTTCTGTTTTTAGCATGGCTGACGTTGTTGCCAGACATAGGGCCTTTTCCGGTCAATTCGCAGCGGCGCGACATGATTTTGTCCTCGTCTCGAAGAAACCCAAAAGGGCCTCGGTAATTAAAAGAGGCACCGCTAGCGCGGCACCTTGAATTCTGAAGCTGCGGTTTACGTCCATTCACCCGTGCCGTCAAGCGATTCATGCTGCTATATTTAAACAGCATTCAGCTTTGCAATTACCCGCTCTGCGGCAGCGCGGGGCGAGGTAAGACCTTTGGCCACTTCAGTTCCAAGCTGATCCATCAACGCGCTTAGCTCTTTGTCCTGCGACAGGCGTGCAAGCGCACCAAGGCGGACTTCTTCCTCAAACCAGTGTCGCGCCTGGTTTGCGCGATGCGCGTCCCAGTGGCCCGTTTCGCGGCGCCAGTCAGACAAAGTTATCATATCAGCCCAGGCGTCTTCCAGGCCACCTTCTTGCAGTGCGGATACGGTTCTTGCCTTTGGAAAATCGTCAGGGTCTTGCGGCCGTTTGCGCAGCAGGCGCAACGCCCCGGCATAATCCGCGCAGGTACGCATGGCTGCTGGCTTAAGCTCGCCATCTGCCTTGTTTACCAGAATGATATCGGCGATTTCCATGATCCCACGTTTCACGCCCTGCAGTTCATCCCCACCCGCAGGTGCAAGCAGAAGAACAAACAGATCTGACATTTCCGCGACAACGGTTTCAGATTGCCCTACCCCAACGGTCTCGATCAGCACCACGTCGTATCCCGCTGCCTCGCAAAGCGTTACCGCTTCGCGCGTGCGTCGTGCGACACCACCAAGTTCGCTTTGGCTTGGGGATGGTCTGATAAAGGCTAGCGGATCACGGCTCAGCCGCTCCATCCGGGTTTTGTCACCCAGAATTGATCCTCCTGATCGGGCTGAAGACGGATCAACCGCCAGCACCGCCACACGCAAACCTTTTGCCGTCAGCATCATGCCGAAAGATTCGATAAAGGTGGATTTCCCGACACCAGGTGTGCCCGACAGACCAATCCGCAATGCCTGCCTATCGCTTCGCTTGACAACATCAAGCAATTCGGCAGCTTCTGCGCGATGGTCAGGGCGTCGGCTTTCTATCAAAGTGATTGCCCGTGCCAGCCCGCGACGTTCGCCAGCAAGCACCTTTTCTGCGAGTTCTTGTATGTCCATTACGCTTTCGGCCCTTTTAAAGGTCGTGCCAGAAGAATTGGCGATTTGGCTGGTGTCTTGCCTTGTCCGGGGGGGTTATGTCTAGTGCCCACAAACAGAAAGACTGGGGCAAAAGACCGCTTTTGGTCTGTTGGTGTGGTGAATGATCACCGATAAGGGACACGTGATACAGGAATTACCGATAGACGAGGCGCTTCCAGCGCTCATTTCCGCCCTTCGCACCGATGGGCGTGCAGTGCTGCAAGCCCCACCCGGCGCAGGTAAAACAACGCGTGTTCCCCTGGCAATGCATAAAGCCGGGCTGTGTAAAGGTCGCATCCTGATGCTGGAGCCACGCCGCCTTGCAACACGCGCCGCCGCTGAACGCATGGCACAAACTTTGGGCGAGAAGGTTGGGCAAACTGTCGGCTACCGGATAAGGGGAGAATCGAAGGTTTCCCCCGCGACCCGGATTGAAGTTGTAACCGAAGGCATCCTGACCCGGATGATCCAGTCTGACGCTGAACTTAACGGCGTCGGCGCGGTAATTTTCGATGAATTTCACGAACGTTCCCTGAATGCAGATCTTGGGCTCGCGCTTGCCTGGGACTTGCGCAGCGCTTTGCGCGAAGATCTTATCTTGCTCGTGATGTCAGCAACACTTGATGCAGAACCCGTGGCAGAGATGATGGCCAATGCCCCGGTCATAACATCCGAAGGGCGCGCCTTTCCGGTCGAAACCTATTGGCTTGATCGGCCAATATCCAAGGGAACGCGGTTTGACGCCAGCGTTGCTGCGCTTGTTGAACAGGCGGTGGCTGAAACAACCGGCGGCGTGCTGGTCTTTCTACCGGGCGAAGGTGAAATCCGTCAGGTCGAAGCGCGGCTCAAGGGCCGTTTACCCAATGAATGCACGGTTCATCCCCTGTTTGGCGCAATGAGTTTTGCCGCCCAGCGCAAGGCGATTGCACCAGTGCGTGAAGGCCGCAAAATCGTGCTGGCCACAGCAATTGCCGAAACCTCACTGACGATAGAGGATATACGCGTGGTTGTTGACGGGGGTCGCGCGCGCCGGGCGCGGTTTGATGCGGGCTCCGGCATGTCACGGCTCGTCACGGAACGGGTGACAAAGGCCGAGGCCGAACAGCGAAAAGGCCGCGCCGGGCGCGTTGCCAAGGGTCAGTGTTACAGACACTGGACCAAAGGTGAAGAAGGCGGGTTGCAACCCTTTCCACCCGCCGAGATCCAATCGGCTGACCTTAGCGGGTTTGTTCTGGAACTCGCGCTCTGGGGAACGGCGGACCCTTCTGAAATGGCGTTCCTGACCGCACCAAACCCCGGCGCCTTTGCCGAAGCGCAGTCATTGCTGCAAAACCTTGGTGCACTTGACACAAAGGGGCGCATCACACCTCACGGACGCAGGCTCGCAACCCTGCCGCTTCACCCACGGCTTGCGCATATGCTTGCACGTGCCGGACGAGATGCTGCGCTTTTGGCGGCCCTCCTCGCTGATCGCGACCCATTGGCGCGCAACGCCCCTGTTGATCTCACATTGCGCGCTGAAGCCCTGCGCGACCCCGACCACTTCCAGGCAACACGCGACCATAGTGCAAACCTTGGCACGATTGAACGCATCAAGGCCGAGGCGCGTCGGCTCGCGTCACTTACCAAGCCGACACAAACAGAGGTGCTGAGACTCGCGGAACAGGCCGCGCTCGCCTACCCGGACCGTATTGGCCAGCGCCGAAAAGGCGAGGCACCCCGCTGGGTTCTCTCAGGAGGCAAAGGTGCCGCCATGAGCGAAGACGATCCGCTCGCCGGGGCAAGGTTTATCGTTGCGACCGACCTTGATGGTGACACGCGCGAAGCCAAAATCCGACAGGCGATAGAAATCACAGAAGCAGAGATTCGCACGCTTTTGGGCGAACAAATTCAATGGCATCGGTTCTGCGAATGGTCAAAACGCGACCGGCGCGTGGTTGCGCGCGAACAGGAACGCCTTGGTGCGCTCATCCTCAGTGACAGGCTTTGGCGCGATGCTCCGGACGATCAGGTCACACGCGCTGCGCTTGACGGTATCGCGGACCTCGGGCTGCCTTTCAACACGACAGCGCGCAGATTTCAGGCGCGTGCAGAACTCGTGCGTGCGGGTAGTGATCGCCTTCCTGATATGTCTGACACGGCGTTGATGGACACTCTGGACGATTGGCTGCTTCCTCATCTTGGTAAAGCCAGAACTGCCGAAGACATCAAATCTATTGATCTGCTCCCTCCCCTCAAAGCGCGCCTTGACTGGGATCAGGCAAAATTGCTGGATCAACTCGCCCCGTCTCATTTCACCACGCCCCTCGGCAATCGCATTCCGGTGGACTACAGCGGTGAAGACCCCTCCATAGAAATCCGTTTACAGGAACTCTTTGGTCTCACCCGGCATCCAGCAGTCGGGCCAAACAGAACGCCGCTTCGCATCACACTCCTTTCCCCCGCCCGCCGTCCAGTCCAGGTCACAATGGACCTGCCCGGCTTTTGGGCAGCGTCCTACAGCGATGTGCGAAAAGACATGCGGGGGCGCTACCCACGCCACCCCTGGCCCGAAGACCCAACCAAAGCAGATCCAACATTGCGCGCAAAAAAACGCGGTGACTAAACAAGCCGATTTATGAAAACCGAGCTGTTTCTTTATCCCTTAAATATCCTCGCGCGAAGCGCATAACCGCACGAAGTGCCAGAAATAATGGCGCCGCCGGCGCCTCAATTTTGCAGCGTTTCCTCTACAATTTGGCTTTTTCAGCAAAAGAACCTATATCTGGGCGCATATAAAAACGCGAAACGTGAGCAGGTTAAATGACAGACGCATTGAAGCGGGCATGGGCCGAACTGGTTCAACCGCTGTTGCCGCACCCAAGGCTGTTGCAAGTCGCAGCACTTTGCTATCGCAAAAACGGCGCCAACAAAGACGTTCTGATGATCACCAGCCGGGATACCGGTCGCTGGATTCTTCCTAAAGGCTGGCCCATCGAAGGTCTGGACGCCAGCAGTGCCGCGATGCAGGAAGCCTGGGAAGAGGCTGGTGTGCGCGAAGGCACTATCAACAAGGACGCAGTTGGCAGCTTTGACTATGTGAAAGAACTCGACACTGGCGGCCATGCCACCTGCGAAACAGAAGTATTTGCGGTCGAAGTTGAAAAACTGGAAGATACCTTTCCAGAGGCCCACCAGCGTAAGCGCAAATGGATGACACCTGTTGAGGCTGCCAATCTGGTCGACGAGCCGGGTTTGCGCGATATTCTGAACAATTTTTAGAAGTTCAAAAGTGGTGCGCGCTGCGACGACTGGCGCAAGTGGCATTTGTAGAAACCACTTGATAAAGACCTGAAAAGATTTCCCAGTTCAAATATGCGACAACCAATGTTTTGCAGTTGCCAATTGCGCGGAAACAGCGTCAACGACGCTAGCCTGCAACCCGGTCACATTTCATGACGATCGTTGCGGTCTGATGCACCACCGTTCCAGCGGTTATCTTTCTGATCCCGAACACATTACTAAACTGAGTTTTCTCAGTCCCACCATGGGCCGTGGTGCGCACCTTCAGCGTCCAGCCTTTCAAACCCATGCGCGCCAAAGAAATCGCGCTGCGCCTGCACAAGATTGGTAGTGCCACGTGCCTGCCTCATTGTGTCAAACCAAGCCAGAGCCGCGCTAAACGCAGGCACAGGGATGCCACGCAAAACAGCAGACGCGACAAGTGCACGAAGCGCCTTCACCCCGTTTTCAAGGCGGTCCGCAAAGGCTGGGGCAAACAAAAGGTTTCCATGAGCGAGGTCGGCACGAAATGCCGCCGAAATATCATCGAGCAAGGCTGAACGAATGATACAACCCGCGCGCCAGATTTCAGCAACACGCGCCATATCCACGTTCCAATCGTATTTGTCCGATGCCGCCGACAGTATCTGGAACCCCTGCGCATAGGCCAGAATGCGTGAAACAAGCAGAGCAGATTCAAGAATGGGCTCTGAAAGAGTAGTGCCATCCTTGATATCCCCGCCCAGCAGTTCGGTTCCTGTCTTGCGGGCTTCAATGTCAGACGACCACGACCGTGCACCAACGGAGGCCTCTATCGTGGAGGCGGATTGGCCAAGCTGAAGTGCCTCTATCACGGTCCAGCGACCCGTGCCCTTCTGCCCGGCACGGTCCAGAATTACGTCGACTGCGGGATCGCCCGTCTTTGAATCTATGGCCGCCAGAACCTTAGCTGTTATTTCAACCAGATAGGAGTTAAGTGGGCCGTCGTTCCAGCCTTCAAACAAGGCGCCAATTTCGCTGGCACTCTTGCCTTCACCGTCGCGCAGCAGGCCATAAACCTCTGCAATCAGTTGCATATCAGCGTATTCGATACCGTTATGCACCGTCTTCACAAAATGGCCGGCACCGTCAGGGCCAAGATGTGTGGCACATGGCGCGCCTTCGAATTTCGCTGAAATGGCTTCCACCATTTCGCGTACATGCGCATAGCTTTCGGGGTCTCCCCCCACCATGATCGACGGGCCATGGCGTGCGCCGTCTTCGCCACCTGACACACCCATTCCGATAAAATGCATGCCCGAGGCGGCCATTTCTTCGCCGCGCCTGCGGGTGTTGTGGAAATTGGCATTGCCTGCGTCAACCAGCGTGTCACCGGGTGCAAGCAGCGGTTTATATTGTTCGATCAGGTCATCAACGATCTGCCCGGCTGGCACCATAAAAATGATTGTTCGGGGTGTGCTGAGTGCCTTGACCAATTCTTCGGCTGAATTGCCGCACCCGGTAATCTTATCGGCGGCATCGCCCAATTCTTTGCGTGCGTTTTCCATAAACTCATCAGTGCGCGACGCGAGCCGCGTCGTCACCGCAATTGGATAGCCTTTTTCAGCGATGTTCATGGTCAGGGCGCTGCCCATGGTGCCCAGCCCAACCAGCCCGATATGTGTCTTTGTCATTGTCACCCCACTTTTTGCAATAAGCGTAGGCTTTGCTGAGGAAGATACAAGCCCAGATCATACGCCTGCCTTATGTCGGCAGGAATGCACGTGATTGTGAAGGCGTGATGTATCGAACCCTAAACTGGCCGCAAGACGCTAGCGCCCCAAACACCAGCGCATAATCGCCTTTTGCGCATGGAGACGGTTCTCAGCCTCGTCAAAAATCACCGATTGCGGGCCATCCATAACGACGCTTGTCGCTTCGTCATCGCGGTGGGCAGGCAGGCAATGCATGAACAATGCATCTGGTTTTGCATGCGACATCAGCTCTTCATTCACCTGATAGCCGCGCAACTGGTTGTGGCGGCGTTCGCGTGCGGATTGCGGGTCATGCATTGATACCCAGGTGTCCGTCACGATCAGGTCAGCCCCTTCGGCGGCTTTCTGTGCGTTGCGCTCAATCTCGATATTTACACCTTTTGAACGCGCGAGATCGATGAACCCCTGCTCGGGATCAAGCGTTTCCGGGCCTGTGAAGGTCAAATCAAACCCGAACTGACCGGCTGCATGGATAAAACTTGCACATACGTTGTTACCATCACCCGACCAGACGACCTTTTTGCCTTTGATCGGGCCGTTGTGTTCCTCGAACGTCAGAATGTCCGCCATGATCTGGCAGGGATGCGTGCGGTCTGTCAGACCGTTGATCACTGGCACAGTTGCATATTCAGCGAGTTCCAGCAGGGTTTGTTCTTCAAACGTGCGGATCATGATCAGATCAACATACCGGCTAAGCACACGCGCGGTATCGGCAATCGTTTCGCCATGACCAAGCTGCATGTCCACCCCGGACAGCAGCATCGTCTGACCACCCATCTGGCGCACACCGACATCAAAGCTGACGCGTGTCCTGGTCGAAGGTTTCTCAAAAATCAGCGCAACCATGTGGTCCTTAAGCGGCTGTTCATCATCTAATGCACCTTTGGGCCGCCCCGCACGCGCCTTTTTCATAGCAGCGGCATTGTCGATCATACCGCGCAAATCTACCGGGTCAGTTTTGTGAATATCCAGAAAATGGCTCATCTCAATTATCCTTTGGCCACGGCCGTTGCCGCGTGATCAAGACGCAAAACCGCCTCGGCTAAATCTTCGTCTGTTATGTTGAGTGCGGGCAGCAAACGGATCACATTGTCCGCTGCAGGTACGACCAGCAATTCATTTGTGTAACTCGCGGCAACAACATCTGCATTCAGCGCTTTGCATTTCAGCCCGAGCATCAGGCCCGTGCCCCGAACCTCTTCAAAAACATCCGGGTGCGTCGCGATCAAACCCTCGAGCTTCTGACGAAGCATCCCGGCCTTACGGTTCACATCTGCCAGGAATTCCGGTGTGTTGACCGTATCCATAACCGCACATCCGACAGCGCAGGCTAATGGGTTGCCGCCGTATGTTGACCCGTGAGTACCGGCAGTCATACCTGCTGCGGCTTCTTCTGTTGCGAGGACCGCGCCGAGCGGAAAACCCCCGCCAATACCTTTGGCCACCATCATGATGTCTGGCGTAACGTTTGCCCATTCATGGGCAAACAGCTTACCAGTACGGGCAACACCGCATTGAACCTCGTCCAGTATCAACAAGATGCCCGCGTCATCACAAATCTGGCGCAGGGCCTTAAGCTCTGCGTCAGGCACGGGGCGAATGCCACCTTCGCCCTGTATCGGCTCTATCAGGATCGCGGCGGTTTCAGCGCCAATCGCATTGGTCACACCATCAAGGTCACCGAAGGTCAAATGCACAAACCCCGGCAAAAGCGGACCAAACCCTTTTGTCATCTTTTCGGACCCGGCTGCGGCAATTCCAGCGGCAGAACGACCGTGAAATGAGCCGTCGAAGGTAATGATATTCACGCGTTCCGCCGCACCTTTTTCGTACCAATACTTGCGCGCCATTTTGACGGCCAGTTCGCAGGCTTCGGTGCCAGAATTCGTAAAAAACACCGTATCGGCAAAAGTCGCATTCACGAGCTTGTCCGCCAACGCCTGTTGCTGCGGAATGTTGTAGAGGTTCGAAACATGCCAAAGCGCTGACGCCTGTTCATTTAGCGCGGCAACCAGCGTTGGGTTCGCATGGCCCAGTACATTCACGGCGATTCCGGCCCCAAGATCCAGAAAACGTCGGCCATCAGCCTCAATCAGCCAGCTGCCTTCGCCTTTGACAAAGGTAAGCGGTGCACGGGCATATGTCGGCAGAACAGACGGGATCATGTCAGGTTTCCTTATCAGAAGCCCCAAGTGGTGCCAGAGCAGCGGGGGCAGGTCAATATATTGAAAGGGGGGTGCGCCACATGGCGCAAAAGAACAGGCGAACGGACGTCAGGCGCGGATGCGTCGGCGTCGGGGCATAGCGGCGATATTGCGGCTCTTGTTCATAAGTTGCGTTTAGGGGAGATAACGGGGCCTGTCTAGGGGGTTTTCCAAAGGGTCAGGCAGAGAGCCATCAACTGCCCGTGCTCCAGCTTTTGCGAAACAGCTGTGGCGAAACTCCAAACTTTTTGCGAAACTTCGCGGCAAGCTGCGTCGTGCTTCCAAAACCGGTTGCGACAGCGATTTCAGAAATCGCGAGATTGGTTTCAATCAATAAGGCGTGCGCACGAGCGACGCGCAGATCAAGGTAATACTGGTTGGGTGACATCCCGACATAGGTTTTGAACAACCGCTCAAGCTGGCGTCTTGAGATATCGATCTGTTCAGATAGTTCCGAAATTTCCATCGGGTCTTCGATATTGGCCTGCATAATCTGTATTGCATTTATCAACCGCTGGTTCCGGCTGCCAATTGCCACGGAAAACACAGATTTTTGTGGGGCTTGCTGACTGCCGCTGCGCCCGTGAATACACATATCGGCCACGATGATCGCAAGATCCTTGCCATGATCCGCCTCGATCAAGCCCAGCATCATGTCTGTCGCGGCACTGCCCCCGCCACAAGTCAACAGCTTGTCGTCCACCTCATAGAGGTTCGGTGTCGGCTCAAGGTCAGGATAATATTCCTGAAAGGCGGGTTGATTTTCCCAGTGCAATGTGAACCTGCGGTTCTTCAGCATGCCGGTTTCAGCCAAGGGGAAGGCCCCGGTACATATGCCACCTACGGTACTGCCAAAGGCACGCTGACGCCGCAGCCAGTTCAAAGTAACATCACTCGCGGCATCCCGTGGCTCCACCCCTGCGCATACAAATGCATTCGCGCTGGCAGGTAACGGCTCAAGCGCCATGTCTGGGATGATTCTTACCCCGTTAGAGCAACTGATCGGCTCTCCGTCCTCTGTCATCGTGTACCAGCGATAGAGGTTTTTCTTCGTAACCTGATTGGCAATACGCAAAGGTTCCACGGCTGCGCTAAAAGCCAACATTGTCAGTTTAGGCAGCAGCAGAAAGTAAAAATCTTTCGGCGGTGCATCATAGCTGATGTTAAAGCTCGCGGCCCCTTTGGCGATAAACCGATCTTGCGTCATGTGGTAATCCTACTGCAGAACACCTGCACCGTCAGCCGTTAATTAGATCGGCGGGTCGTTCCGGCAATCCCATTTGGCTCGGTGCCCGCGGCAGTTCATTTGTGGCCATGAAAATGGGGCTTGCAAAAATCATTTCGCAGAGCTGCTCCCACATAATCGTCAAAAAGCAGCATCCGAAATCATTGTAAGAAACACCCTTTTTCTACAAGCAGGCCCTATCTGACCTCGTTCAACCTTGGCCAGAACTTCGCCTTTTCGGAACCTTGGACAGCCGATGCCATAAGCGTATCGCTTAGAATATCTCGTTTGCCGCAGTTTCAGGGTTTCAACCTATATCCGCGTTGAAACAGGAACCAAGCAAGATACGTCACAAATGCAACGGCTGACACACAGACCAACATGCCCAGCCATGGTGAAGAATCCGATTGGCCAATCACCCCGTATCTGACACCGTCAATAAGGTAAAATATTGGATTCATGCGAGAAATTATCTGCATGGCAGGAGGCAGGTTTTCAATGGAATAGAAGGTTCCAGACAGGAACGACAAAGGTGTCACGATAAAATTCGTGATCGCCGCCATCTGGTCAAACTTGTTGGCATAGACGCCTGCAAGCACCCCAAGCGCTGCCATGAAGGATCCGCCCAGCACAACGAATATCAGGGACCAGACCGGGTGTGCGATGCTTATTCCAAGCACCAGGACCATAACAGTCCCAAGGGCCAGCGCCACCATAACACCGCGCAGCAAACCACCTGCAATATAGCCAAGCACAAGTTCCAGTGGGGAAAGCGGTGGCATCAGCGTGTCGACAATATTGCCCTGTACCTTAGCGATCACGATGGACGAAGACGTATTGGCAAATGCGTTTTGGATCACCGTCATCATAAGGATACCGGGCGCGAGAAAATGGAGGAAAGGCACCCCCATCACATCGCCGCGCCGCGCCCCGATAGCCAGCGTGAAAATCGCAAGGAACAACCCGGCCGTCACCAATGGTGCAAGCAGTGTCTGTGTCCAGACCACCAGAAAACGCTGCACTTCCCGCAAAGCAAGCGTGTAAAGCCCCAGCCAGTTCACCCCACTAAAGCGACGCGATCCCATTTCGTCAAAACTCTGCATGTCCCACCTCTGTGCACCTGTTACAGGCTTTTTTATGCAGCCTGCAACGGGGTCCTTGTATCCTGCTCTCCCATGTATAAAATAGGGGGTCAGTTAATTTCTCTCATGCGGCTGTAAAATTCTGTCGGGCCACGCGCCCGTTTGCTGCTTCAAGTAAGGAAACCAGATGTCCTGGACCGAAGATCGCGTCGAAGTTCTGAAGAAGATGTGGGGCGAAGGCCAGTCGGCCAGCCAGATCGCAAAAGAGCTGGGTGGTGTGACCCGCAATGCTGTGATTGGTAAAGTGCATCGCCTTGGTTTGTCCAACCGTGCCGGCACTGCCGCGAAACCAGCAGCCAAGGATAAAGCGGCGGCAAAGCCAGCAGCCAAACCTAAAGTGGCTGCAAAACCGTCCGCTCCGGCAAAACCAAGACCAGAAACAACAAGCCCCCTTGCCGCGTACCAAAGCCCGGCACGCAAGGCCATTATTCCTGCGGGCCAACCATTGCCACCGCAGCCCTCTGCCAACGAAATCAGCCCGGAGGCGCTGGCCTCAGTTCGCGAAGTTGAAAAGACCGCGAAGAAATTGTCGTTGATGGAGCTGACAGAGCGGACCTGCAAATGGCCAATCGGTGACCCCGCAACAGATGAGTTCTGGTTCTGTGGCCTCGCCTCGCAACCGGGTAAACCTTACTGCGAAGCCCATGTGGGCGTTGCGTTCCAACCCATGTCATCGCGCCGGGACAGACGCCGTTAATTCATCCGTTCTCTTAAGTACGGCCCCCTTTCCCCTTTTCAGGGGGAAGGACTATTTAGTGTTTTCCTTGCCCCATTCTTAGGAGGTAATTTGTCTACTGTCCCGGGGGCAACGAATACTCAACTACGTTGTATCCACCCAAAAATCGGCCTGCTCCAAACACGTTTCTGGCTTCTAGAAAAATTGGCGTTTTGCCCCTTTAGTATTTTTCGCAAAGTTATGCCCGGTTCCGAAGCGAGAAACTAAACAGTGCCCCCACTAATTACGTAGATAATTTCTCCATCAAAAAAATAAAGTGCAGCCATCCCGCCGCACCTTTTCAGAAGATTTCGTGGAAATTTGGTTCGCTTGCAAAATGATATGTACAAATTAAAGTCTGAACCATTTATGTTTCGCGGTGGCCTAGATGTGCGATCACTAATTTCAGGCGACGAAAAACCGAGCAAGGTCATAAGCTCTATCATTTCGTTGCTTGAGCATGTGCGCCCAATATACTCTCGGCTCATGATATCCTCAAACTCACCCAACAGTCCCTCTTCAACAAGCGCTTCGGCCCTTTCGAATTCCAAGCTGTTTTGGAAAGCAAGACAATCGTCATCCGCCATAGCCGGAGAAACGAAAAACATCAGAAACAGAGAAAGTGTCGCGCAAAAACGGCGTCGTTTCTTTACCAGAAAGTCGAACATACGGGATTGGACACTCATCTGACAATTCGCAACTCTGCAAATGCTTGTTATCGGCTTCTTGTCCGTTTGCTTGAGCAATTCCAAAAATACTTAATGCAAGGAAAAGAACCACTTGAAAGCTTCTTGCCCACCTACCCCATAAAGTCATCGTGACCTCGTTTGTGAAATGTTTGAAGTACAATCCTCTAACGGTAACTATTAGTCCACTCCGATCAGGGGTCCCAATTCGCTCGTCTTGAATGGGTTTCGTTTCTAAGGCAACACAATCTAAAAAATAGCACGGGCCGCCGTGAAAACTGTTATCTTTCTCAGCGCCGCAAAGATCGCCAACCGGGCGAAGGATAACGCCGTCGATGAGAGCTTTTGAGCCTGCTGAAATGCGGGCGCAGCCCACTCCACCCGGATATTTCTAGTTGCCGCCCAGAAGATTGCGCAATCCTTGTGTGGCTTCTTCTTGCAGACGGCGTTTCAAGGCATCCTCCGCACTTTCACCTTCTTCACGCGTTACACCAAGGCGTTCTTCTGCTTGCTGGCGCAGCCGCTCCTCTGCTTCATCGCGTTCTGCCTCGATCCGCGCTTCGATCGCGGCGCGCTCTTCGGCAAGGTTCTGATCGATCAACGATTGAAGATCGGGGCGGAATTTAGGATCAGCCCATGTTCCTGTAATCAGAACGGGTACGGTTATACCGCCTGTCCCGTCTTCGCTGCTAAGCGCAACAGGCGTTACACGGTAGTTCAGGGTTTGCTCGCCTATGCCAACTTGCCCTGCCCCTGTTGCCCGCACCAGCGGCCCCAGAAAAACCAAATCATCATTTGTCAGCACTCCGTTTGCGATCTGGAATGTTGCGTTAACCGAATCGAAAATCGTTTTGCTGCCCTCCCCTTGATAGGAGGCATCAAAGTTTCGTAGCATCCCCACCAGATCGAGGCCCAAAAGCTCGCCCGAACCAATGCTGAATGCCCCCTGCCCCGAAAGGCTGTGCATGATCGCATCAACAGTGCTACCGACCCCAAGAAATTGCAGGTCAACATCCGCCAGACCAATCAGCCGTTCGTAATCTGCAAGGTCGATCAGCATAGGCTGCATCGCCATGCCCCGCGCACTCAGATCGCCGCCCACCGAAAGACCGTTGCGATTGTTCATTACAAAGCTGCCGGTTACGAGGCCCCGATAGGCATTGATTTCTCTCAATTCAAAAACCACCCGAGACCGATCCAGCGTTGCCAATACCCGCGATGTGCCAAGCTTCAGCGTTCCAAGATCAATGGAGGCCGCCCTGAACGCGATTTGCGCATCAAGCAAACCAAACCCGCTGGCATCGATCACGTCCTTAGACCAACCCGTGCCGGAACCAGCGCTGCCAGAGCCGCTGTTGCCGTCTGCACTTGCGGCGAGCGACGAAAAATCAAGGGCTTCAGCGGTAAACTGCGCATTCAGCTTTGGCCTGTCACCGGAAAGATCAAGATCGGCTTCGCCGTTCAACGCGTTCTGATCCAGTTGAATAATTCCATCGCGCAAATGTGCCGTACCTTCGGCGGTGTAGGTCACTTTTCCAGACAGGCTGGCCTGCTGGCCGAGCCCTTCGGACACATCCGGTGCCGTCTGACCGATGGTCGCAAACAGCGCAGCCATGTCTTTCAGATCAGCATTCAACTGCCCGTCAAAGGTAAGTGGGTCATACCCGCCACGGCCAGACAGGCCTATGTTCGAGCCGCCACTTTTTGCGGTTACCTCAAACCCAACGATGTCACCTGCAAGGAGGGTGCTGAAATTGGCAACCTCCGCAGAAATCTGATTAACCTGACCGTTCATGCGCGCAGAAAGCTCGACTTGCGAGGCGCCGTTGAAATCCGGCACCCTGAGGTCAAGATCCATCTCGGTCAGGACAATGTCAGTTCCACTGCTATGATCAAGGAACCGCAATGAACCACCCGTCGCTAACCCGTGGTCAAGCGTAAACGCAGGAATCCCCCCTGCGCTTTCAGGCGCGGCCTGGTCCGTTGCGGCAGGTGTTCCTGAAGCAAGCTCAAATTCCCAGTTCGCGCGCCCGTCCTTTGCAACCTCAAGAAGGATATCAGGCGTGATCGCCTCGACCTGATCAATCTTGATGTTGCCACTCAGAAGCGACATCAGGTCAACGCCCACGCGCATCCCTTCGGCTTTCAGCATCGGTCCGGCATCAGACCAATCGGCATTGGCAATTTCAATTGGCCCGGTGCGTACGCCCAGTTTTGGGTAGATCGAGGCGCGAACCTCGCCCTCAATTTTCATCGCCCGCCCAGTTGCAGTTTCAAACTCTCGCGCGGCGATGGCGGCAATCCGCTCTCCCGGAACAATGAACAAGACGCCGACCAGAAGGGCCGCCAAAACAATAAGTGTCAGAACAAAGCGGATAATCCAGCGCACCACAAACCTCCGGGCATAATGGTTAGTTTGGAATCTAAGGGCTTCGCAGGCGAACAACAAGTAGAACGCGACACCCCTTTTGTTGCGTGCAAGGCTCGGCTATATCCCGCGGATGAGCCTGAACCCGCCAAACCTCCGCCCCGACCTCGCCCCAAAGGCGAAGATTGACGCAAATGACCGCGTAGACGCGCGCGATGGTCAGCCGAAAATCGGCATGGTCAGCCTTGGCTGCCCCAAGGCGCTGGTGGACAGTGAACGCATTCTGACGCGGCTTCGGGCCGAAGGATATGCAATTTCGCCGGATTACGCGGGGGCTGATGCAGTGATCGTGAACACCTGCGGCTTTCTTGATTCTGCCAAGGCCGAAAGCCTTGAGGCGATTGGCGAGGCGCTGAATGAAAACGGCCGGGTGATCGTGACGGGCTGTCTGGGGGCCGAGGAAGATTATATTCGCGGCACCCACCCAAGCGTGCTGGCGGTGACTGGCCCGCATCAGTACGAACAGGTGCTTGATGCCGTGCATCAGGCGGTGCCGCCCAGCCCTGACCCCTTTGTCGATCTGTTGCCGTCACGGGGCGTTTCACTGACCCCGCGCCACTACAGCTATCTGAAAATTTCGGAAGGCTGCAATCACAAGTGCAAGTTCTGCATCATCCCGGATATGCGTGGCAAGCTTGTCAGCCGTCCGGCCCACGCGGTGCTGCGCGAGGCGGAAAAGCTGGTCGAGGCCGGGGTGCGCGAACTGCTGGTGATATCGCAGGATACAAGCGCCTATGGGCTTGACCGGAAATATGACCTGAACCCCTGGAAAGACCGCGAGGTGCGCAGCCATATCACCGACCTTGCGCGCGAGCTTGGCGGGATGGACGCATGGATACGCCTGCATTACGTCTACCCCTACCCGCATGTGCGCGACCTTATCCCACTGATGGCGGATGGGCTGGTGTTGCCCTACCTCGACATTCCGTTTCAACACGCGCATCCCGATGTTTTGCGCCGGATGGCGCGGCCTGCGGCGGGGTCAAAAACGCTGGATGAAATCGCGGCGTGGCGGAATGTCTGCCCGGATATCACGCTGCGTTCCACTTTTATCGTCGGCTACCCCGGCGAAACGGAGGAAGAGTTTCAGACATTGCTCGACTGGCTTGATGAGGCGCAGCTCGACCGGGTTGGATGCTTTAAGTACGAGAACGTCGCAGGCGCACGGTCAAACGCGCTGCCGGACCATGTGGCTGAAGAGGTGAAAGAAGAGCGTTGGCATCGGTTTATGGAAAGAAGTCAGGCGATTTCGGCGGCAAAACTGGTCAAAAAGGTTGGATCTGTGCAAGAGGTGATTGTCGACGAAGTGGACGATGAAGCCGCCACCTGCCGCACAAAAGCCGACGCACCAGAGATAGACGGCAACCTGTTTATCGATGAAGGGTTTGAGGGGCTGAAGGAGGGGGATATTGTTCGGGTCGAGGTGGATGAGGCGAATGAGTATGATCTGTGGGGGCGGGTTGTTTAGTAAAATGCTCCTGAGGTGCGTTTCAGCGATACGGGGGTGAAAATCCTAAATGCTTGAAAACAATATTGAGGCGGAGTTTGAGTGTGACACCGGAAAAACCTGAAGATATTCTAGCCGATATTGAGGACGCTAAAAAATGTCTTCAGACAGTACGTTTCAATTCAAAAAGCTTTCGACACCAAATAATTATAAGTTTTTATACATCGATAATTGAATTTTCAGAATCCATTAAATTATTATTAGACAGCGGCAAGACGTTCGACTCAGAGATAATTCTTAGATCGCTGTTGGAGTACTTCGTAGAACTAAAGAACACGATTGATTTCCCTGAACACCACCTGAATGTTCAGTACAAATTCATAAAGAAGTCCAAACTGCAGCTTGAGAATGCGAAAAGTGGCAATCCATTTTTCAGCAAAATTGTCGAATGTATTTCAATTAACGAAGAGCTTTCTAGTCTTGTGGAAAAGCAGAGCTACGTAGCCGATCTGGGCGGGACTGAAAAATAAATTATTGCAAATTTTGAAGCCGTTGGAATGCGAGACGAGTACGACAGCATATATCGATCTCTTTCTGAGACAGTGCATCCTACATATGCCGGTGAGATCAAGCGCCATCTGGAAATAGACGAAAACGGCGAAAACATTTCGATTGTAGTATTTAAGGAAGCTCCCAAAGAGACCATAGAAGTCGTTTGCCACACAACATGCAGTTTGTTGCGCTCTGCCACTGATGCAATAAGCAACTTCGAAGAAATAAATCTGCAAAAAAATCATTTTCAGATTAAATGATCTGACACAGTCAGATCATAGGCCCGCCCCCGTGGGGGGCGTGGGCGGGCCTAGGGCTAACTTAAAACTGGGCGACGAGTTTGGTGTGTCGTCAGACTGTGCGGTTCTCCAAATAGTGCCTCACCGCGTCCTGCACGTGGCGAAAGCGATCTCCGCCCAGGTGCTTGCCGCCGTACCAGCGGGTGACGACGATGATATGGTTTTGCAGGCCCTCACGCTCCAGCATCCGCAGGATAATCATCCCGGCACCGCCTTCTCCGTCGTCGTTTTTAAGTGGCGCGTCATTCAGCAGCACGGCCCATGTGTTATGGGTCGCCTTCGCGAATTTCTTTTGCTTACAAAGTTGCTTGATAAAATCCTGCGCCTCGGCGCGCGACGCCGCAGGGCCACCCGACACCGCGTATTTTGAGCCGCGGTCGGTCAGGATATTGTCGAATATCTGCATATCCCTCCCCTACCCCGAAAGGGCGGAAATGGCGAGGGTCAGTCTTTCTTGCTCAGTTCTTCAAACAGCGCCTTGTTGCGGCAATAGCTGGGCGTTTCATTCGCCCCGTCCTTATGCGCCTCTAACCAGTGTTCACAGTCTGCCGGGTCATCGCAGGCCATGCAGCGCTGCACGGTGTTGCGCAAATCTTCCGGGCGCAGTTCTCCGCGTTGCAGTTTTTCATCGATATCAACGCCCAGCGTGTCGGCCATACGGCCCGCAAGCCCTGCGTGACGGTCGTATTTTGAAAAAATACTCATGTATCTGTTCCCTTCCAGGAAAACAGAAACAGAGCGGCGCAAAATGCGCCTTGATCAAGATCAAGTGCGGTTCAGAGCCCCGCAGCCGTGCGGCGGACAACTTCCATGCGCTGCGCGTTTGGCGGATGCGAGCCGAGGAAGCGGTTGCCGGGGTCCGGAATGCGGTTGAAATACTGCGCGCCCCGCAACGGGTTATATCCTGCGCGGGCAGAAATGCGGGTGCCAAGGCTGTCGGCCTCAAGCTCGAAATCTTTTGAGTAACGGCGTGCGCCAACTGTGGCGCCAAGGTCCTGCCCGGACTTCACGTCAGCCCCCAGAACCGCAGCCGCTATTCCGCCAATGATCATGCCACCCAGCGCGGATTGCTGCGTGCGCGGAATGTGACCCGCGATGTGGTGTGCGGTTTCATGACCCATGACAAAGGCCAGTTCGTCCTGATTTTGCGCCTCTGCAATCAGCGCGACGGTGAAGGCGACAATGGGCCGGCCGCTACGGTCCAGCGTCTGAAACGCATTTGGTGGCTGATTTGGCCGGTCATCCACCACGATCTTGAAATCGCAGTTCACGCCTTGCGTTCTTTGGCGGCAAATTTGCTCAGCGACCGGCTCTACCCGACGCACGACGGCGGTGAAATTACGGGCGGCTGTCGCGCTGTCCAGCCGCGCGACCTTTGGTTGCTGTTGAGGCGGCGCCTGGGTTCTCGGGGTCGAGCTTGTTGTGACTTCACATCCGGCCAACGCCAAGGCGGTTAGCGGGATCAGGGCGAACATTCGTAAATTGACACTCATCATACGTGTAACCTTATCAAAGGATGCGATCAATTAAAGCCCAAATTACGGATACGTCCGCTTGCAAAAGTGCCTGTAAAGTCTAGGCTGATCCTATGTTTACAATAGAACACGAATTTGATGCCACGGTGATCACGCTTGTTGATGAGCCGGGCAGCCATTTGCAGGAAGATGTTACAATTCAGGCATTTGAGGACTGCGTCACAATCGAACAACTTGATACAAGGACAGACAAGGTGCAGAAAATAACCTTGTCCCAGTCGATGTTGCATGATCTTGCAGCCGCGCTTGATTTGCCAGAAGGCGTGTATCGGTTGCACCGCGCAGAGGACTCTTGAAAACACCGCTTAGTCGCTGATCTGAAACACCTTGTCGCGCGCTGTCGCGCCACGGATCAGGGTCAAACGTGTTTTCGGCACGCCCAGCGCCTTGGAAAGCAATTTCTGCACCATTGCAGTTGCTTTGCCACCTTCCGGCACGGTCGTTACATAAACCCGCAATGCTCCGCCCTCTTCCACCACGCGGTTGCGCGAGGCTTTGGGTGTGACCCGCACGGAAATTTCCGTACCGGGACGTGCAAGATGTGTCAGGTCTGGGTCCGCCATATTCTGCCTCTGGTAAACCTGTGCAACGCTGGTCTAATCTGCCCCAGATAACGGGAAAGGGCAGCAGATGACCACGGGTTTCTTTTGGGATGAGCGCACGTTCTGGCATGGAGGGGGCAACTATGCGTCAATGGCCCCGGTTGGCGGGCTGGTTCAGCCTATGGGGGCGGGTGGCTTGCCGGAAAACCCGGAAACAAAGCGGCGGCTTGTCAACCTGTTGCGTGCCTCTGGACTGTGGGAAGAACTGCACACCCAAGGTGCACCAGAAGCAACCCACGAAGACCTGCGGCGTGTCCACCCGGAGCAGTACTTGAGCGAATTCAAGACACTCTCTGACGCTGGCGGTGGCGAACTGGGGTTGCGCACGCCTTTTGGCCCCGGCGGTTACGAAATGGCGGCACTTTCTGCCGGGCTGTCAAAAGCAGCTTTGTTTTCAGTGCTTAAGGGGGACGTTGAAAACTCTTACGCGCTTTCCCGCCCGCCCGGGCACCATTGTTTGCCGGATTTTCCGAACGGGTTTTGCCTGATGGCAAATCTTGCGATTGCGATTGAGGCCGCTTTTGCCGAAAAGCTATGCGGGCGCGTTGCCGTCATTGACTGGGACGTGCACCATGGTAACGGAACTGAGGCGATCTATTATGAACGTGACGATGTTCTTGCAATCTCGCTTCATCAGGAACGCAACTATCCGCAGGACACCGGGTTTGTTGCGGATCGTGGGGAAGGTGCAGGCAAGGGCTGTAACATAAACATACCGCTGCCACCGGGAGGCGGGCACGTGATGTATCTGGAGGCTATGGATCGCATTGTTATGCCCGCGCTTTACCAGTTCAAACCCGATGTCATCGTCATCGCCAATGGATATGACGCAAGCGCGCTTGATATGCTGAGCAGGATGCTGGCGACCGCCGATACCTTTGCGCAGATGACGACGCGGGTAAAACAGGCTGCAAGCGATCTATGTAATGGGCGATTGATGATGGCGCATGAAGGCGGTTACAGCGAGCTTTACGTGCCTTTCTGTGGCCACGCTGTTCTGTCAGAGATGTCAGGGAGCAAGATCGAGGCGCCTGACCCCCTGCTTTCGCGCGTAAACGGGCAACAACCCTCAGAACGACTGAATGCATTTTACAGCGAGCTCCTGGCGGAGATGCAGGAATTCTTTTCCTGAGCCTTGTTGATCACCCCCAAAGAACGCATAGGTCGTTGCGAGAAGACGGAGAGAACATGCCAGCCCCAAATCCCGCAGCAATGGAATTTCTGCTGACCCGCCGTTCGCGCCCAGCGAAAACGCTTACCGGGCCCGCACCAGACCACGAGGCACTGATGCCGATCTTGTTGGCGGGTGCACGCACACCTGATCATGGCAAGTTGGAACCGTGGCGGTTTATCGTTCTGGAAGGCACGGCGCTTGTACGTTTGGCCGCGCTTGTAGACGCACGTGGAACGGCGCTTGCGCTTGAAACAGACAAGACCGAGAAAATGCACCGGCAGTTTGCCGATGCCGATTTGGCGGTTGCGGTGGTATCCGCGCCAAAGCCGTCAGACAAGGTTCCAGAGATTGAACAGGTTTTATCTGCCGGGGCGGTATGTCTTTCGATGCTGAATGCCGCGCTGGCCTCTGGCTGGGGGGCGAACTGGCTGACGGGCTGGGCGGCGCATGACCGCGTTTTTCTGCGCGATGGGCTTGGCCTGTCAGAAACAGAAAGCATTGCAGGTTTCATTCACATCGGAACAGAAACCAATGCCCCGCCTGAACGACCCCGCCCTGATGTCGACGCTATTACACAATGGGTCGGCGCGTGATTTTTTCTGATTTTTTAAAAGCCCTTGCTCAGCTTAGTGACAAACGGTTCCGCCGTGTACTTTGGATGGGGATTGGCCTGACAATCGCCCTTCTGTTTGGTGTCTACGCTGTTTTTCTGGGCAGCTTAAATTGGCTGACACCAGATGAACTCACGCTTCCGTGGATTGGCGAAATCACCTGGGTTGATGATCTGCTATCCTGGGCCTCTGTCTTTCTGATGATCGGGTTTTCAGTCTTTTTGATGGTGCCGGTCGCTTCGGCATTTACCGGGTTTTTCCTCGAAGATGTTGCGCAGGCTGTAGAGGACAAGCACTTTCCACACCTGCAGCCTGCTCCCCGCATCCCGTTTAGTGAGACCGTGCAGGACAGCCTGAATTTTTTCGCATTGCTTGTCGTTGCGAACATCTTAGCGCTATTCGTCTATGTAGCTTTTAATATCTTCGCGCCCCTGATTTTTTGGGCGCTGAACGGCTTTTTACTTGGGCGAGAGTATTTTCAGTTGGTTGCCATGCGCAGGATTGGACGTGCTGATGCAAAAAAAATGCGCCGACGTCACATTGGGCAAATCTGGCTCGCAGGCGCGCTGATGGCGGTGCCACTGTCCGTTCCGTTTGTGAATTTACTCATCCCGGTGCTAGGTGCCGCGACCTTCACCCATTTGTTTCACCGATTACTGGCGCAGGCCCCATCCGGTTAAACCAGTCGATATCGCGCACTGTGATCTTACCACTGAACAGGATACCGGCAATAATCACCCATAGCACACTGGCGATAGCCGTTGTTATCTTTGCCTTTTTCCCGATCTGCGGGTTATGAGGCGCACCCGCGTGTGTTCCCGGCACAATTTCACCCACGTCATCCTGTGTTTTAAGTCGGATCGGCAAAACGCAGAGCATCACCAGAAACCAAAGGACGGCAAACAGAACGATCGCTGAGGTGATGGACATCAGACCTGTTCCAGTTCAACCAAACAGCCGTTGAAATCTTTTGGATGCAGGAAAATCACCGGTTTTCCATGCGCGCCTATTTTTGGCTCTCCGGTTCCCAAGACGCGTGCGCCCTCGGATTGCAGGTGGTCCCGGGCAGCAAGGATATCTTCGACTTCATAACAAATGTGGTGAATACCGCCTGAGGGGTTTTTCTCCAGAAATCCAGCAATCGGGCTGTTTTCGCCCAGTGGATAGAGCAGTTCTATCTTGGTGTTGGGAAGCTCTATGAATACGACAGTTACGCCATGGTCTGGCTCATCCTGAGGTGCGCCGACATTGGCACCAAGCGCACCCCGGTACTGCGCGCACGCTGCCTCCAGATCGGGGACTGCGATGGCAACATGGTTAAGACGTCCAATCATTTTGAGCACTCCTTAGAAAGCGGATGCGGGGGTTATGGCCGCTGCAAACACTGCGTGCAAGCGGCGGTTGGACGCAGTGCCGTTGCCTGCATTAACGGGCTGTTCACGCAAAACCCGTTCTAATCCGACTCAGAAAGCTGAAACTGGGGAAAAAGATGGATAGCTATGATACCTTTATGATGACTCGTGTACCAACAGCCGAACGTCCGCTGATGGGGCTTACGGTACTTGTTGTTGAAGACAGCCGATTTGCGAGCGAGGCGATGCGCCTGTTGTGTTTGCGCAGCGGGGCCCGCATCCGACGTGCTGATTGCCTGAAATCAGCGCGCCGCCACCTTGGGATTTATCGGCCCTCAGTGGTTATTGTTGATCTTGGTTTGCCGGACGGGTCTGGTGAAGACCTGATACAAGAGTTGCACACAGATGCAGCACGCGTTGACGTGATTTTAGCCACAAGCGGCGATGATGGTCTTGAAGATGCGGCAATGGCCGCAGGTGCCGATGGGTTTATAGCAAAACCAATAGAAAGCCTGGCTGTCTTTCAGTCTATTGTCCTGGCAAACCTGCCCGGCGGTATGCGCCCGACCGGGCCGCGCCTTTTACCCGATGCGGAAATCAGGCCAGACCCAATCGCTTTCCGAGACGATTTGATTAGCATCGTCCGCAAACTGAGCGACAAAGCCGACAAGAGCACCCTAGACTATGTTGCGCAATTCCTTTCCGGAGTTGCACGAAGCGCCCACGACAGAGCCCTTGAAACAGCCGCAGGAGCACTTGCCAGAGACTGTGCCAAAGGCAACCCTCAGTGTTCTGACATTGCGCGATTGGCCGGAATTGTTCAGGAGCGACTGGAAAGAACTGCGTGTATTTGAAAAATAGCAAATTTTGAAAACGGCGGCTGCAATACACCAACGGGCATTGTCGCCGTTTTCAAAAATGAATTAAGATATTGTTTTAAAGTTATTTTTTACTTTTCGCAGCACATAAAGCACTAAAAACCAACGTTCTAGCCCAAAAGCTTTCCATGCGGGGGTCGGGTTTTGCTACAGCTTTTCCCAAATCTTGCCACATTCACAATTCAAACTCCTTGTAGTGAAAAGCCAAAACTGATGAGCGAAAAGCAAGGCAATCTGACATGGAAACGATTTTTGATCTATTCGTGAGCGACGAAAACGGCAGCACAGCGGTCGACTGGCTCGTGTTGATTACCGGCGTTATGGCGTTGTCCTTCGCAGTCATGTCAACCCTTGGCAAAGAAAACACCGTCTTGGCTTCAGAGACATCAGGCCCTCAAACCTATGTTGTTGCGAACGGATCACAAAGCTGATCTGAACCGAGTTTCGCAACGCACCTAAAAACCGCCCAGCAGATTTGCCAGGCGGTTCTTTTTGTCCAATCGTGCAAATCAATCCTGCGGTATGACCCGCAAGCCAAGTTCGCGAAGTTGTTCGTTTGACGGCTCACTTGGGGCCGACATCATCAGGTCTTCGGCGCGCTGGTTCATCGGGAACATGATGACCTCGCGGATATTGGCTTCGTCAGCCAGCAACATCACGATCCGGTCAATCCCAGCGGCACAACCACCGTGGGGCGGTGCGCCGTATTTAAAGGCATTCACCATTCCGCCAAAGCGGCTTTCCACCTCTTCCGCACCGTAACCGGCAAGTTCAAAAGCCTTGAACATGATTTCCGGTTTGTGGTTCCGGATCGCGCCCGACACCAGTTCATAACCGTTGCAGGCAAGGTCATACTGGTAGCCAAGGACGGAAAGCGGATCTCCATCAAGTGCGTCCATCCCACCCTGGGGCATGGAAAACGGGTTATGGGAAAAGTCGATTTTACCGGTTTCTTCATCTGCCTCGTACATCGGAAAGTCGACGATCCAGGCAAAAGCAAAACGGTTTTCGTCGATAAGGCCCAGTGTCTCGCCAATCTCTGTGCGGGCACGTCCAGCGACAGCCTCAAAAGCAGATGGCTTGCCGCCAAGGAAGAACGCCGCATCACCAACCCCAAGATCAAGTTGCTGACGGATCGCCTCTGTCCGCTTGGGACCGATGTTTTTGGCCAAGGGACCAGCGGCTTCCATACCGTTTTCACCATCACGCCAGAAAATATAGCCCATTCCGGGCAAACCTTGCGCCTGCGCAAAGGCATTCATCCGGTCACAGAATTTACGGCTGCCGCCACCGGGTGCTGGAATAGCGCGAATTTCGGTGCCTTCCTGCTCCAACAGTTTGGCGAAGATCGCAAATCCGGACCCGGCGAAATGTTCACTTACGATCTGCATCTTGATCGGGTTGCGAAGGTCAGGCTTGTCGGTGCCATACCAAAGCGCGGAATCACGAAACGAGATTTGCTCCCATGTCTCGTCAACTTTGCGCCCGCCACCAAATTCCTCAAAGATTCCGCTGATGACCGGATGGATCGTGTCAAAAACGTCCTGCTGGGTCACAAAGCTCATCTCAAGATCAAGCTGGTAGAAATCTGTGGGTGAACGGTCTGCACGCGGGTCTTCATCCCTAAAACACGGCGCGATCTGGAAGTATTTGTCAAAGCCCGACACCATGATCAGTTGTTTGAACTGCTGCGGGGCCTGCGGAAGTGCGTAGAACCTGCCGGGGTGCTGGCGCGACGGCACCAAAAAATCGCGCGCGCCTTCGGGGCTGGAAGCCGTGATGATCGGTGTCTGGAATTCCTTAAAGCCCACACCCCACATACGCTGCCGCATCGACGCTACAACATCAGAACGCAGGATCATGTTGTGTTGCAGTTTTTCGCGGCGCAGATCTAGATAGCGATATTTCAAACGTGTTTCTTCGGGATATTCCTGATCCCCAAAAACGATCAGGGGCAGCTCATCAGCAGCGCCCAACACTTCCATGTCACGGATGAAAACCTCGACTTCACCGGTTGGCAGCTTTGGGTTTATCAGGCTTTCGTCGCGCGCCTTCACTTCGCCATCAATGCGAATACACCATTCGCTACGCACGTTTTCAACATCGGCAAAAACCGGGCTGTCCGGGTCACACAGTACTTGTGTGACACCGTAATGGTCGCGAAGATCGATAAACAGAATACCGCCATGATCGCGCACGCGGTGTACCCAGCCGGAAAGACGAACGGTCTCTCCAACATTGGCTTTGGTCAGTTCGGCACAGGTCTGGCTGCGAAAAGCGTGCATCGGGTATTCCCTCGAGGGTAGTGAAAGCTTCGCGCCGATACACATTGCGCACGCCCGGAAGTCAAGGTCACAGTGAAAATTGCCTGTATTTTTGGGCGTTCAAATCCGGGTTTAACTCAGAATTTTAGTCAAAAAATACTAGAGCTAGACAGGAAGGCCATGTTTTCACTAATATTTTACAAGGAAGCGCGCTGAATCCGGGCAATACTCGATCACAAGTATCGGATATGTTTAGGGGGATGATATGTGGGAAGCTCTCTTTGTACGAATGCTAAAGCAGCTAATTCGGCACGGTAAGCTGGATTTGCAACTTCCAAGTGGCCGCAAGGAACGGTTCGGAGATGGGGACGGATCTGTCGTAGTTGCCCAGATCACTGACCCTGGTCTACCGCGCCGTTTCATGATCAACCCGGAACTTACGATCGGGGAGGCCTATATGGAAGGCACCCTGAACATAGACAACGACGACTTGCACAGCTTTATAGCGCTTGGCATTCGGAACATGTCTGTCGGGCGTGGTCATGGGCTGGAGCGGTTTTTTGGCCCATTCTTGCGATATGTCAGCCAATACAACCCAATGGGGCGCGCGCGCAGCAATGTCGCGCATCATTATGATTTGTCTGGTGCGCTGTATGACCTTTTTCTGGATGAGGATAAGCAATATTCCTGTGCCTATTTTCGTCATCCTGATGACACGCTTGAACAAGCTCAGATACAAAAGAAAGCCCATATCGCACAGAAACTATGTCTTGAGCCAGGAATGCGGGTTCTTGATATCGGATGCGGCTGGGGCGGTATGGCCATTACATTGGCCAAAGACTATGGCGTTAAAGTTGTCGGTGTTACTTTGTCAGAAGAACAACATAAAGTCGCGCGCGCACGGGTTGATGCTGCGGGCCTGAACGAGCAGATCGATATACGCTTAACAGACTACCGCGCGCTGGATGGTAAATTTGACAGAGTAGTTTCCGTCGGAATGTTTGAGCACGTGGGCGTGCCGCATTACCGGGAGTATTTCAGTCACGTAAACGACAGGCTGACGGACAACGGAATCGCATTGATACACACCATTGGGCGCGAATCGCCACCAGGACGCACAAGCCCCTGGGTACTGAAGTATATTTTCCCAGGCGGTTATGTCCCTTCGCTTTCCGAGGTAAGCAAAGCGATCGAGAAGGAAGGTCTCTGGACCACAGATGTTGAAGTTTGGCAGCTGCATTATGCTGAAACGCTAAAACATTGGTACACGCGTTTTATGGCAAATATCGATAAGGCCCGGCAGATTTACGATGACCGATTCTGCAGGATGTGGCGGTTCTATCTGATTTCAGCGGAGCTCACATTTAGACTACACCGGCAGGTTGTTTTTCAATTTCAACTCACCCGCAAACAAGGTGTCGTTCCCCTGACCCGCGATTACATTTACCAAGGCGATGAAAAACAGCACTGGCAGGCAGCGGAATAGATTTTCGGCCTAAACCAGATGCGCCCTTATCAGACCACGCAGCGAATTCCCCACAAACAATCGCTGTGCCTTTTTAACATCGCGCTCTGTTAGTACTGCTTCTGCGGCCTCTCCTGCGTCCAGCAGTTTCTGCCGCAACACACCGGGAAGCAGGCCACACGTAAGTGGTGGAGTAATCAAACCCTGCCCAAAATCCGCAAAAACATTCGCTATTGTTCCTTCGCAGATTTCGCCGCGTTCATTCAGAAAAATCAACTCGTCCACACCGTTCGGAAGGTTTTCACGGGCATTGTCGTAAAGCTGACGCTCTGTGGTTTTCACTTGCAACCAGCGGTCATCTGAGCGGAGCCTGTCTTTTGCGACCACAATGCGCCACGTGCCAATCACTGGTGATACTGGAAATACCTGCAGGCCAAATTCACCGTTTAAATTCAGCGTCATACGACATCGCCGCGTGTCAGTTCCCGAAACAGACGATAACAAATGCTGCGCAGCATTTCTGTTAAACTCAATCCCAAAACCTTGTGCACTTTTTTCCATTCGCGCAAGATGGAGATCAAGATTTTGAAACCCCAGAGCCGGATCAAACCCAAACGTTTCAATCAGCTTGAGATCGGGGGGGAGATTTCTGCGTAGCGCGCTTTCCACAGGGCTTCCTCATATTCGCCATCGGCTGTGCTGTCCCAGACAACACCGCCGCCAACATTAAGCCGCACAGCGCCACCGTCAAAGAGCGAAAGTGTGCGGATTGCAACGTTGAAACATGATGACCCATCCGGTGCCATCCAGCCAATTGTACCGCAGTATATTCCGCGTGGTGTTGGTTCCAGATCCCGGATTACCTGCATCGCACGGTGTTTGGGCGCACCCGTCACTGAACCGCAGGGGAAAAGTGCGCGCAATATATCGGGCAGGGATGTGCTTTCTTTAAGTTGCGCCGTTACGCGCGATACCATCTGGTGGACTGTTGCGTAGCTATCGACACGAAACAATTCAGGCACTTTGACCGAGCCAACTTTGGATACCTGGCTGATATCATTGCGCAAAAGATCAACAATCATCAGGTTTTCAGCGCGGTTTTTGGGGTCGTTCAGCAACCAGTTGTAGCGTTCATCGTCTTCCCCTGCTGTTGTGCCGCGCGGGATCGTACCTTTCATTGGTAATGTTTCAATTTCGCCGTCCGCTGTTGTTCTAAAAAAAAGCTCAGGTGAACGCGACAGGATTTCCGGCCCGACCCCAAGATCAACATGCGCGCCATACCGGACGGGCTGACGCGCCGCCAAAAGACCGTAAAGTGCCTCGGCAGAGCCTTTGCGGTTCGCCAAAATTGGAAACGTCAGATTGGCCTGATAAATATCGCCCGCCCCGATCAACGCGCGAAGCTTGTCAAACGCCCGGCAGTAATCTTTTGCGCTCCAAAGTGGCGTCAACGAAGACAGGGTCGCCTCTCGCGCTCCGATACTCGCCGAATCTGGCGTATCAAACACGCCAAAAAGCAGCAATGGTGTGTCTCGGTCTTCTGGCAAGAGATGAGCAAGCTTCGGCATCAAGAGATATCCAAGTTCGTAAGAACAATAGCCAGCAATCCAGCGCCCATCGGCTTGCGCCCTTGAAAGCGCGTCCAGCGCTGCAGGCACTTCTTCCGCAGTTTGAGCCACGATCAACCGTTCCGGCGCACGAAAAAGCGTGCCGGTTCCATCTTGTCCGTGGTCAAAAAATATCTGCGGCTGTGCCAAAATGAATCGCCTGATGCTACGTCACAGGGTGCTTCTAGTCTGCTTTTCGCTGCTCTGCGCCCCTAAAATCCGACATCTGCGACGTGAGAGCGGCAAAATACCTAGGTTGCAGCCTCTCGCTGGTTTTCCATACCCATGGAAATCAGGCGCGGTGTTTTACCTTGTTCGGTCTGGAATCCTGCTTTGTCCGACATTCCGCGCCAGTTCGCCGATACAAAAGATTGTGCAACAGCACCGCCCAATGTTGTGCCGGGTCCAAGAACGATAAACACATCAGGCATCAACTCGCGCGCGGCGGTCCGGATAGCTGCTGAAAAATCATAGGGTTCGACAACCTGATGCTGAAGCGTATAGGACCATAGCGCACCCAAATCGCTCGACTTCGGGTACCAAAGCCCACCGCGACCGTCTATCAAAGGCAACTTGGGCTGCTGAAACAGCGTTTGCGGCAGACGTTTTTGGCCTTCTGCAGCAATAGGTGCCATCAGATCCGTGTGGAACGCTGCATGATTTGGCAGCCGCATCGGGAAACGGTCCTGAACGCGGGGCGCTTGCTTTTCGAAGGCCACCAGCCCTGCTTCGTCCCCGGCAATGACCAACATACCACCTAGGTCGATAGAAAGGGCCAGTCTATGGTTCGCACGGCTGTCGATTTCTGTCATGATTGCAAAGACTTCTGCGCGTTTACCATTCGGGTCACGCCAATTTTCGTCCGTTACCGGATAGATCAACTGACCGCCGACGCCACGTTCATGCATCAGCGTACCCATAGTATTCACAACATCCAAACCCGCCATGGGCGACAGGGCCCCGGCACAGGCAAGTGCGATATACCAGCCCATCGAATTGCCAGTGACACCAATGATGTCAAATTTCTCTGCGCTGATTGAAAGGAAGTCAGCGTAGGCACAGGCGTAAATCAAAGGCGAGGCATTGTCGCCCCGTGTATGGTGCGGCCCCGAGAACCGGCCTGCACCGTCCAACTTGCTTACCGCTTCTTGTCCAAGCGCAGTGCGATAGCCATCAAACTCGCCAATAATCGCGGATCTATTCGCGTGGTGCTGCTTGAGATAACCAAGTTCGGTTTTGTTATAGGTGCCGCGCCCGGGGGCGACGACGACAGCAGTTTGTTTCATTTCGCCCCCCAAAGCTTTTCAGCAGCCTGAACAATGCTATCACAGGACGGCATCGTGACGGCATAAGCTGGACCTGTAGCAATAAAGCTGTCTTCTGCAGCAAGGCGCGCATTCGGTAAGTTGGATCGTTCTGAAAGTAGTGTCATGACCGCCTCGGATACATTTCCACTTTGGCGGCATTCATCGACAACCAAAATCTTTTTGGCACCTTTTATCGCATTTATGATCGCCTCTTCAGGCAGTGGCGACAGCCAGCGCATATCAATAATTCGTGTTTGAATATTTTTTTCTTTCAATCGTTTAGCTGCCTGTTGGCTTAGATAATGGCCGTTACCATAGGTCACAATTGCCAGAGGCCCCTCACCGGTTACGCCAACCTCGCCGAGCGCGATCCGTTCGTCCGGTGCGGGGTAGATCTGCATCCATCCACTATCTTTTGCGTCGTGCAAATCGCGCATCGGGTAAAGCGCGATAGGTTCGACAAATACCACAACACGTTGCTCTTCCCGCGCAAGGCGCACAGATTCGCGCAGCATTTTTGCGGCATCCGCCCCGTGGCTTGGCACCGCCACAATCACACCCGGAATATCGCGCAGAATTCCTAGTGAATTATCGTTATGGAAATGACCACCAAACCCTTTTTGGTACCCAAGGCCTGCGATGCGCAAAACCATTGGGTTGGTGAATTGTCCGTTGGAAAAGAAAGACAACGTCGCAGCCTCGCCACGTAGCTGATCTTCAGCGTTGTGCAGATACGCAAGGAACTGGATTTCCGGCATCGGAATAAAACCGTTGTGTGCCATACCGATAGCCAAGCCTAAGATTGATTGTTCATCAAGCAGGGTATCAATAACCCGGTCGACGCCGAACCTGTCACTCAGTTTCTGCGTGACACCATAAACGCCGCCCTTTTGACCGACGTCTTCGCCCATCAGCGCGATTTCACCATGTTCCAACATCAGATCGGTCAGCGCCCAGTTTATCAGGCGTGACATGTGCTGTGGCTCGGACATGGCGCGCATATCAGAGTCGAATGCGGCTTCGCGGACTTCATCCGACGGGCCATTTGTCGGTGTGCAAATGCGTTTTGGTGGAACTATGCTGGCCATTACCTCGGACGCGGTTTTCAGGCGTGGTCGTGTAACTGCTTCGGCAGCGACGCGCGTGCATTGCGCCTCTGCGTCGTCATAAATTGAAAGCACCTCATTTGCACTCAGAACACCTGCATCGATCAATAATCGGGCCGAATGCAATAGCGGGTCGTCCGATTCCCAAGTCTCGAAGGTTTCTTTCGCAAGGTAAGTTTGCTGCATATCAGAGCCAGCATGGCCGTAAAGCCGAACAAGGCTGAGGTGCAGAAACGCCGGCTTTCTGCGAGTGCGAACATATTCTGCTGCAGCTTTCGCTGCGCAGAAAGTATCGTACAAATCAAGCCCGTTCGCGTGAAAGTACTTCAACCCCGGGCGATGTTCGAAATTTGCAGCAACCCAGCCGCGCGGGGTGCGGGTTGAGATGCCTATCCCATTGTCTTCACACACAAAAAGAAGTGGAAGGGGTACGGATTGAAACGAAGTCCAGCAGGCCGTATTGATAGCCCCCTGCGCGGTGGAATGATTGGAAGAAGCATCGCCAAACGAGCATATGACAATACTATTGTCATTGAGTGTTTTATGCTCCGGCGCGTGCCGTCTGGCAAGGCCAATCGAATAGGCGGCACCCACGGCTTTTGGCAGATGGCTGGCAATAGTCGAGGTTTGCGGCGGGATCATCAGGCTGTGTGACCCCAGCACCTTGTGCCGCCCGCCGGAAATCGGATCTTCCGTTGATGTAGCAAAACTTAGCAGCATATCCCACGTTGGCGTGGTTCCCGGCACCTGCGCGCTGCGCCGGGTTTGAAATGCACCGTCCCGATAGTGCAGGAACGCCATGTCATCGGGGTTAAGGGCGGAAGCGACCGCCGCCATCCCTTCGTGCCCGGAAGACCCAATTGTATAGTACCCCTGCCCTGCCGCCTGCATTTTACGCGACGTTCGGTCGAGGTTCCGACTTAAACATTGCGCACGAAAGATCGCGACCGCCTCGGTCGGTAAAAGGGGGCCGTTTGGTGCAGCCCCTTTTGGAAAATCTCCGCGTTTTACGCGGGTCTGAAATGCCTCGTGGACGATATCAGCACGGTCCATAGATCAACCTTATTCTTCAATGCAGCCCAAAACTTCAGCCTTACAGGAAAGGCCCTAGAAAAACGCCTGTAGCCCGGTTTGCGCACGCCCCAGGATAAGGGCATGTACATCATGTGTACCTTCGTATGTGTTTACCGTTTCAAGGTTTACCATATGACGGATCACCTGAAATTCCAGGCTGATCCCGTTGCCACCATGCATGTCACGTGCCATCCGCGCGATATCCAGCGCCTTGCCGCAGTTGTTGCGTTTCATCATTGAAATCATTTCCGGTGCAGCATTCGCTTCGTCCATCAACCGGCCAACACGCAAAGACCCTTGCAGGCCAAGCGTGATCTCTGTCTGCATATCCGCCAGTTTTTTCTGGTAAAGCTGTGTGCCCGCGATTGGTTTATTGAACTGCTTTCGGTCTAGGCCGTATTGCCGCGAAGCGTGCCAGCAGAACTCGGCCGCGCCCAATACGCCCCAACTGATGCCATAACGCGCCCGGTTCAGGCAGCCAAACGGACCTTTCAGACCTTCGACATTCGGCAGCAAGGCGTCTTCGCCAACTTCTACGTCTTTCATCACAATCTCGCCGGTCACAGAAGCCCGCAGTGAGAGCTTATTCGCGATCTTCGGTGCCGAGAGACCCTTCATGCCTTTTTCAAGCACGAACCCTTTTATCTTTCCGCCGTGAGCGTCGGATTTTGCCCAGACAACAAAAACATCAGCGATTGGCGCGTTTGAAATCCACATTTTAGAGCCGTTCAGCACATAGCCTCCGTCAACCTTTTTCGCGACGGTTTTCATGCTTGCGGGGTCAGAACCGGCATCAGGTTCTGTCAGACCAAAACAGCCAATAAATTCGCCGGTAGAAAGTTTTGGCAGGTATTTTTTACGTTGCTCCTCAGTGCCATAGGCATATATCGGATACATAACCAACGAGCTTTGGACAGACATCATGGAACGATATCCGCTATCGACACGCTCCACCTCGCGCGCGACCAGACCGTAGCTCACATAACCTGCACCGATACCGCCGTATTCTTCGGGAACGGTGATACCCAACAGGCCCATTTCACCCATTTCGCGAAAGATTTCCGGGTCTGTTTTTTCTTCCTGAAACGCCTCCAGTACACGCGGTTGAAGCTTTTCCTGTGCATATGATCTTGCGGAATCCCGGATCAGCCGTTCGTCTTCAGTCAACTGGCTGTCAAAACGAAATGCGTCTTCCCAGTCAAAGGTTTCAAGGTTCGGTTTGCTTTGCGGAGCTAGGGCCATTCTTTTTACCTCTTAGGTCAGTTCGGTCAGGGCTTGCGCAATGCGGCGACAGCCCTCTTTCAAATCAGCAGTTGCGTAAGCGTAGGACAGGCGAAAGTAGCCGGGAAGGCCAAAAGCGCGCCCGGGAACCAGCGCGACATGCGCATGATCAAGAATGTAGCGACACACGTCAGCATCGGTTTCCAGAACCTCGCCTTGTGGCGTGGTCTTGCCAAAAACACCGCTGCAATCAGGAAATGCGTAAAAGGCACCACCGGGCACTTCACAATTCAGGCCTGCCATAGCGTTCAGGGCGCCAACAACAAGATCGCGTCTTTCACGGAATGCTTCTGCGCGTTCGGCCAACAGGTTCTGCGGCCCCTCAAGTGCTGCAAGTGCTGCTGCTTGCGAAATGGAAGAGGCACCAGAGGTCGACTGCCCCTGTACCGCGACCATTGCTTTGATCAGGTCGATGGGGCCGATTCCCCAACCAAGCCGCCAGCCCGTCATGGCATAGGCCTTGGACACACCATTCACGATAAGCGTCCGGTCTGCCAGATCAGGCGCAGCTACGCGGAAGGAAGTGAAAGGTTCATAGGTGATATGTTGGTAAATCTCATCCGCAACGATCCAAACATGCGGATGTGCACGCAAAACATCTGCTAATGCTTCAAGATCAGCGCGGGAGTACATCGCGCCAGAAGGGTTGCCCGGCGTGTTAAGCATCAACCATTTGGTATCGGCTGTGATCGCGTCTGAAAGCTGATCGGGTGTCAGGCGGAACCCAGTGTCGGCACCACATTCTAGTGGCACAACCGTTGCCTCGCAAAAGGCAACCATATCAGCATAACTTGTCCAATAGGGCGCTGGCAGGATCACCTCGTCACCCGGATTTACCGTTGCCTGAAACGCATTTGACAACACTTGCTTGGCGCCTGTTGACACGATGATTTCACTCGGTTCAGGCGTATATCCGGAAAAGCGGGTGGCATCTGCTGCAATCGCTGCACGCAAGACAGGTGTGCCTTGTGTCGGCGGATAGCCTGTTTGACCATTCTTGGCGGCAAGATGGGCTGCATCAATAACATGATCAGGCGTCGGGAAATCCGGCTCTCCGGTGCCAAACGTCAAAACATCAACACCCTCAGCACGCAACCGCGCGGCCGCCTCTGATATCTGAACAATTTCAGAAAGCTGCACATTCGCAGCGCGATCAGAGCGTTTAAATGGGCGGTTTGTACGGTTTATCATGACAATTCCGAAAGTTTCACCAAGCCTGATGCCTCTATTATATCAAATTCCCTTTCCAATAAATCGATATTCAGGCATAAGTTCATGCAAAAATGGAATGTTATGCTAGCCCCACGCCGTTATCTTCCTTCTACCACTTGGCTTGTCGCATTTGAAGCGGTCGCGCGACTTGGTTCTGTCTCTCAAGCAGCCGAAGAGCTTTCACTGACGCAAGGTGCCGTCAGCCGGCAAATCCAAACGCTTGAATCCCAGGTTGGTGTTGCGTTGTTCTTGAGAGAAAAGAAAAGATTGCGCCTGACCCCTGCAGGCACCGATTACGCACGTGAGGTTCGTGAAACGCTGCGCAAGCTGGCAAATGCCACAATCAAACTGCGTTCTAACCCCGAAGGCGGAACACTTGAGCTCGCAATATTGCCCGCGTTTGGCACGCATTGGCTGGCCCCGCGCCTGCCACGCTTTCTTTCAGAAAATCCCGGTGTGACAATAAACCTGTCAACACGTGTGGTGCCTTTTGATTTCAAACAAGAACGGTTTCATGCCGCGATCCATTTTGGCACTGATGACTGGCAAGGGACGCATTCGATAAAGCTGATGGATGAACGGGTCGTTCCGGTTGCAGCGCCAGAATTGCTGAGAGAGCAGAATGTTAGCACCCCGGAAGACTTGTTACGGATCCCGCTGCTTCGGCTTGAGACCCGCCCACGCGCATGGGCCCGGTGGATGGCGGAGCACGGGATCGACCGAACACTTACAGAAGGAATGTTTTTTGACCAATTCGCAACGATGGCACGTGCAGCGGCGCATGGGCTTGGTGCAGCGCTCTTGCCTGACTATCTTGTCGAAAGCGATCTGGCCGAGGGGCGGCTCGCTATCGCAACAGGCGCGCCGGTCACCAGCATTGGCGCCTATTACCTTGTCTGGCCGAAAGAGGCAGACGATCATCCCCCCCTTACAGCACTACGCGAATGGCTGGCGCAGGAAACAGAAAAACAAAATGCCTCCGGCGGGGATACTTGAAGAATAAAGAAATCAGACTCTATTCTTCTTCTACCCCAAGCTATCCCCACGACGGCTCCTTTAAAAAACTGTCTTCCAAGTTCTACCCGGCGTAAAACGACCCCGTTCGAGTCTTTAGAAACGTTTCCAGCGGAATATCTTCTTGTTTGAGGAAACCTTTCTGAGGCAACACGCCGTCACGCACCATCTCGATCACAGCGACGACAGAGGCTGATGTGGTCCAGGAAATAGCCGTGCGCATCTTGCCCGCGACTTCGATAGGACGATACGCGCGCACAAATTCCTTGCGCGCCAGCTTGCCATCAATTGTGCCTTCTGCGGCAACGTGAACATAAACCACATCTTCCTCAACAGGTGGTTTCGCATGGGTCAGTATTTCACCTGCTTCCGCGCGCCGGTCCCGCATCAGCAATTCATGAAAGAAGAAATTCATAAGCTCCATATGGCCTGGATAACGCATTGTTTTATAATCTATATTATCCACTTTTCCGAGGTAGGTGTCACACATCGTCCCGAGCCCGCCCGAGGTAGTGAACGCCTCGAGCTTTACACCATCAATGTAAAGCGTTTCATGCCATTCCATCGGTGAAACCAACTTGCGAGTGCCTCCTTCGATCACTTCGCAGTCGTTCAGGTATTCGTTGACCACACCCTCTGGTGACCAGTTGAACGCGTATCCCATCAAACCTGTCGGGTTTTGTGGTAACGCACCCACGCGCATCCGGCAGGACCGGCAATGTTCAAACTGTGAAATCAGGTGCGCACCGACAATGCCAACGAAACCGGGCGCCAACCCACATTGGGGGGCCATCAACCCTTTTGAGGTTTCGCTGAGACCGATAATTGCCTGCGTCGTTGGCACATCCTCTGTCAGATCAAAGTAGTGCAGCCCCGCAGCATTCGCCACAGTCGCGATGCCAATATTAAGGTGATAGGGCAAACAGGACAGCACCGCATCGGCCGCCTTGAATTCTTCAGCCATCACATCGGCAGATCCAACATCCGCAGATTTCACCGCAAAGGGAAAACGCGAAGCATCCACAACAAGATCGTAGCCAGTCACTTCGAAACCTGAGTCATGCAGCAGTTGCGCCGCCAGAGAGCCAACTTTCCCCAAGCCCAGTACAAATATCTTTTTCACGCGAAGACTCCTTAACCGCAATCTGATTTGCGGGCAGGATAGCAATTGTAAGCCTGCGCAAACATCACTAAATAAGCGTGTATTCATGAGAATTATGAATGAGAGACATGAGCAAGACCCGCCAGAACCTACCTGTCCCTTCTTTTGCCAGCCTACGCGCATTCGAATGCGCCGCGCGGCACGGAAGTTTTACGCTTGCTGCCGAAGAATTGCATCTGACGCAAAGCGCCGTCAGCCGTCAGGTCAAAGACCTTGAGGCAATGCTGGGCTTCATCCTGTTCCGCCGCAACGGCCGCCGGGTAGCGCTCAGCGATGCCGGGGCTGATTTTGCTTCGGAACTGGCGATTGATCTTGAGCGGTTGAAACAGACAGTAACCCGCGCCGTTGCTGCCGGAAACGCCCGCAGCGCATTGCGAATTGCCACTCTTTCCACCTTTGCCTGTCGCTGGCTCATCCCGCGCCTGCCCGCCTTTGAAGCGCAAAATCCAGAGGTCGAGATCAGCCTGTCAGCGCGTATCAAACCGTTTAGCTTTGACGAAGAACGATTTGATCTTGCCATCCACTATGGTGTTCAGGACTGGCCCGACACACAGATGACAAAACTCTGCGAAGAAGAAATAATAGCCGTATCTGCCCCGGAATTTCGTGATCGCCACGGATTGAAAGACGTTAACAAAATTGCGAATGCACCGCTTCTGCACTTGGAAACCCGCCCAACATATTGGTCTGATTGGTTACGTCTGCTTGGGCAGGACACACCACATGCACCGCGCGGTAAGATCTATGATCAGTTTTCCATGATCATCGCGGCCGCATCAGCCGGGCTTGGCGCCGCGCTGTGCCCCCGCTATCTGATCGAAGACGAATTATCCCAAGGCAACCTCGTGCCCTTGTCTGAAAAACCTCTCCTTACCAACAATGCCTATTATCTGGTCACACCAGCTGGCGCGGTGAGCCCCGTGGCACAAAACTTTACGCGCTGGGTTAAGACACAGGTTTCTCGCCGCAAAACTCCACCTAATAAACAATAGCTTATTTCTTCCAACCAGTTTCCATAAATATCCCCGCCGGAGGCATGAAATCTTTTTAGCGGCACATAGATTCGATACGGCGAATGAAGTCTTCATGAGGTTTATGAACCAATAGACCATCAATTCACCATATTCGCGAAGGCAGAACAGGCGTATTGTTGACGCAGTTCCTCAAACCTGAATTTGCGAGAAAGGACACGTCATGAGTGTCAAAGCCGAAATTGCCGACATCCTGACCCGCCTGGGTGTTAATTCTGCCTCCTACACAAGCGGCAGCACAAAAATCATCAGCCCTGTAACTGGCGAAGAAATTGCAAGCGTTGCAGATGTTTCTGCCGCTGACACCTCTGCTGCCATCGACAAAGCACATGAAGCTTTCAAGGTCTGGCGCAATGTTCCCGCGCCACGCCGCGGAGAGTTGGTCAGATTGCTTGGCGAAGAACTGCGCGCCGCCAAAGAGGATCTCGGGCGCATCATCTCTATTGAGGTTGGTAAAATCACCTCCGAAGGTTTGGGCGAAATTCAGGAGATGATTGATATCTGCGATTTTGCGACCGGTCTGTCCCGCCAACTCTATGGACTGACAATTGCAACCGAACGCCCCGGTCACCGGATGATGGAACAATGGCATCCGGTTGGCGTTGTCGGCGTCATCTCGGCGTTCAACTTCCCGGCTGCGGTCTGGAGCTGGAATGCTGCACTCGCTCTTGTTTGTGGTGATACGGTCGTTTGGAAGCCTTCCGAAAAGACACCGCTCATATCGCTCGCTTGCGCTGCTGTATTTGAAAAGGCTGCTGCGCGCTTTGGGGATGCACCTGACGGTTTGCTAACACTTCTGATTGGCGACCGCGCCGTCGGAGAGGTTTTGGTGGATCACCCGAAAGTTCCGGTAATTTCCGCCACCGGCTCAACCCGTATGGGGCGCGAAGTTGGCCCGCGCGTTGCTGCACGCTTTGGTCGTTCCATTCTGGAGCTTGGCGGCAACAACGCTGGTATCGTCTGCCCGTCGGCCGATCAGGATATGGCGCTGGCAGCAATTGCCTTCGGCGCTATGGGAACCGCCGGTCAACGCTGCACAAGCCAGCGCCGTACCTTTGTGCATGACAGTATCTATGACGAGTTTGTTCCGCGTCTGAAGGCCGCCTATAAATCCGTCACCGTGGGTAGCCCCTTAACCACAGACGCTCTGGTTGGACCTCTCATTGATGCACGCGCATCAGACGCAATGGAAAGGGCGCTTGAGCAGGCAAAGGCACTTGGCGGCACGGTCACAGGCGGTGAAAAAATCGACGCGGGCTATCCAAACGCGCATTACCGCCGCCCAGCGATTGTTGAGATGCCCGTACACGCAGGAATCGTCTGCGAAGAAACCTTTGCACCCGTGCTTTTTGTGATGCGCTATACCGACCTTGACGACGCGATCGAAAAACAAAACGCTGTCGGCGCCGGGCTGTCCTCTACCATTTTCACGCTTGATATGCGCGAAGCTGAACAATTCCTGTCCGTTGCCGGGTCAGATTGTGGAATCGCCAATGTGAACATCGGCACCTCCGGTGCAGAAATTGGCGGTGCCTTTGGTGGCGAGAAAGAAACAGGCGGCGGACGTGAAAGCGGCTCTGACGCGTGGAAGGCGTATATGCGCAGGGCGACCAACACGATCAACTATTCACGCGAGTTGCCATTGGCTCAGGGCGTTTCATTCGATATCGCGTAAATTAAACTTCCAATACGGCGGACTCATGCAACTGAGTCCGCCGTTTTAGCCAATTGCGACGATCTTTCCACTACAAGACCCTGATCAAGGGTTGCACCTACCCGCCTCATGCCTATAACACACGACAATTTGCGCATCCGGGGACCTTAGTCATGCCAAAAAGAACCGATATCTCATCCATCATGATCATCGGCGCAGGACCAATCATAATTGGCCAGGCATGCGAGTTTGACTATTCCGGCGCTCAAGCCTGCAAAGCGCTGCGTGAAGAAGGCTACCGGGTCATTCTGGTAAACTCCAATCCCGCAACGATCATGACCGACCCCACCCTTGCAGACGCAACATATATAGAGCCCATCACCCCCGAAATCGTCGCCAAGATAATCGAGAAAGAACGCCCTGATGCGTTGCTGCCAACGATGGGTGGGCAGACTGGTCTAAACACCTCGCTCGCACTGGCCGATATGGGTGTTCTTGAAAAATTCGGTGTGGAACTGATCGGCGCGAACCGCCGTGCCATTGAAATGGCCGAAGATCGTAAATTGTTTCGTGAAGCGATGGACCGCATTGGCCTTGAAAACCCGAAAGCAACAATCGCAAACACCATCGAAGAATGTATGGATGCAATCGAATATGTCGGGCTTCCCGCAATTATTCGCCCAGCCTTCACACTTGGCGGTACTGGCGGCGGTGTGGCCTACAACCGGGATGATTACGAACATTTCTGCCGCACCGGACTGGACGCCAGCCCCGTCAACCAGATCCTGATTGATGAGAGCCTGCTTGGCTGGAAAGAATTCGAGATGGAAGTCGTGCGTGACAAAGCCGACAACGCCATCATCGTTTGCGCCATCGAAAACGTTGACCCGATGGGGGTTCATACCGGTGACTCTATCACTGTTGCCCCGGCGCTGACGCTGACTGACAAAGAATACCAGATGATGCGCAGCGCTTCGATTGCGGTTTTACGTGAAATTGGTGTTGAGACGGGCGGCTCTAACGTGCAGTGGGCCGTGAATCCAAAAGACGGGCGCATGGTGGTGATCGAAATGAACCCCCGCGTGTCGCGCTCTTCGGCACTCGCATCCAAGGCAACTGGCTTTCCAATTGCCAAGATCGCAGCAAAGCTTGCCGTGGGATACACGCTCGACGAGCTGGACAATGACATCACCAAAGTCACACCGGCCTCGTTCGAGCCAACCATTGATTATGTTGTCACCAAAATTCCGCGTTTCGCCTTTGAAAAATTCGCCGGTGCGGAACCCTACCTGACCACAGCGATGAAATCTGTTGGCGAGGCGATGGCCATAGGCCGCACCATCCACGAGTCGCTTCAAAAAGCGCTGGCGTCGATGGAAAACGACCTCACTGGTTTTGACGAGATAGATATTGAAGGCGCACCGGAAAAATCAGCTGTTGTAAAAGCGCTTAGCAAGCAAACTCCAGACCGTATTCGCGTCATAGCGCAAGCCATGCGCGAAGGGCTGGCAGATAACGAAATTCATCACGCCACGATGTATGATCCCTGGTTCCTGTCCCGCATCCGCGAGATTGTGGATGTAGAAGCCGACGTGCGTGCGCAAGGCCTGCCTGCAACAGAAGCGGGTATGCGCAAACTTAAGATGATGGGTTTTACGGATGCCCGCCTTGCCACCCTGACCGGGACGAGCGAAATTGAAGTACGCCACGCACGACTGAATCTTGGCGTTATTGCAGTGTTTAAACGCATCGACACCTGCGCCGCTGAGTTTGAAGCGCAAACACCCTATATGTACTCGACCTACGAATCCCCGGTTATGGGTGATGTCGAATGCGAAGCACGTCCGTCGGACAAGAAAAAGGTCGTGATCCTTGGTGGTGGCCCAAACCGCATTGGTCAGGGTATCGAATTTGACTATTGCTGTTGTCACGCCTGCTATGCCCTGACCGATCAGGGGTACGAGACGATCATGATCAACTGCAACCCGGAAACGGTTTCGACAGACTATGATACGTCTGACCGGCTCTATTTCGAACCGGTCACGTTTGAGCATGTCATGGAAATTCTGCGCGTTGAGCAGGACAATGGAACGCTTCATGGTGTCATCGTGCAGTTTGGCGGGCAGACGCCCCTGAAGCTTGCCAATGCACTTCAGAACGAAGGCATCCCGATACTCGGAACAACACCAGACGCGATCGACCTTGCCGAAGACCGTGAAAGGTTCCAGAATCTGCTAGAAAAACTGAACCTGAAACAGCCCAAAAACGGTATCGCATCTTCGGGCGCGCAGGCGATGAAAATAGCCGAAGAGGTTGGCTTCCCTCTTGTGATCCGGCCCTCCTATGTGCTCGGTGGCCGCGCGATGGAAATCGTGCGCGACATGCCCCAGCTTGAGCGCTACATCAACGAGGCCGTGGTCGTTTCCGGTGACAGCCCTGTATTGCTTGACAGTTACCTGTCCGGCGCGGTTGAAATTGACGTGGATGCGTTGTGTGATGGCAAGGATGTGCATGTCGCGGGGATCATGCAGCACATCGAAGAAGCCGGGGTGCATTCCGGCGACAGCGCCTGTTCGCTGCCCCCCTATTCGCTGCCAGACGATATTATCGAAGAACTGCATCGTCAGACCCACGCGCTCGCCATTGCACTGAACGTGGTTGGATTGATGAACGTCCAATATGCGGTCAAAGACGGCGAGATTTACCTGATCGAGGTCAATCCGCGTGCATCACGAACGGTGCCCTTTGTGGCGAAAGCAACCGACAGCGCGATTGCCGCCATTGCGGCGCGTATCATGGCAGGAGAACCACTCAGCAACTTCCCGATCCGCGAACCATATGCGCCGAACCCGAACCCGATGGCCGTGCTGCCACTGGGTGACCCGTTCACGCTCGCCAATCCGAAAACGCCCTGGTATTCGGTAAAAGAAGCCGTGCTGCCCTTTGCTCGCTTCCCGGGTGTGGACACGATCCTCGGGCCAGAAATGCGCTCTACCGGTGAAGTCATGGGGTGGGACCGTAACTTTGCCCGGGCCTTCCTGAAGGCACAGCTTGGCGCGGGGGTCACACTGCCCAGCGAAGGCCGTGTTTTCATTTCGATCAAGGACATGGACAAAACGCCCGAAATGGTGAGCGCCGCTAGATTGCTGATAGATCTTGGCCTGTCCATCATCTCAACCCGCGGGACAGGCGCGTGGCTGACTGAGAACGGCGTCGAAAATGAAGTCGTGAACAAGGTCTACGAGGGCCGCCCGAACATTGTTGATATGCTGAAAGACGAACAGATCGCGCTGGTGATGAACACGACCGAAGGCGCGCAAGCGGTTGAAGACAGCCGCGACATCCGCGCCGTCACGCTATATGCCAAGGTCCCGTATTTCACCACCGCCGCCGCATCCTACGCCGCAGCATTGGCGATGAAAGAGGCGAAGGAAGGTGAGTTGGGCGTGAGGGCGTTGCAGGGATAGCTTTCCGAACGGTTCGAAGCAAAAATACATGAACCGAATAACCCAAAGCAATAACTTTGAAAGTTAGCCCCCGTTAGCGCGTGGGCGGGTTTTGTCAGATATTGGAGAGCTTTGGTTTTTTGAAAGAGCAGCACTCTTCCCTTCAAGGCGTCTCCTCCTCAAGGTGCAGCTTCATATCCAGAAGCACTTTCTGAATTTCCAGCGTTTCACGCAGCAGGCGTTTTGCCTCGTTTATGGAAATCACGCCATCCTCGATTGACTGGTTGTATTCCGCCATCAGCATAGCGAAGCGCTGGCTCAGCGCGACCACGTCAGAATTTACGCCTTTTGAGGGATTGTTTCGTCTGTCCTCGCTGTAGGAAAGCGTGATGCCGCGCAGCTCTGCCAATGCGCTGGTGACATGCGGGTAACGTGAAGCATCTTCCAGGGCCGCGACCGCGTCGATCGGCATGAACCTGTCAGAATGTTCGTCAGCATCCGAATAATAGCGCCCCAAAGTGGCTTTCGATTTGCCGGTCAGTTTACAGGCTGCTTCGATACCAACGTCTTTAACCAAAGCCTCGGTGTGCTTTTTAAGATAACTGCTCATCCCACTCATTCCTATCCCTTGGGCACTCCACCAAACAATCGGGGGGAAATGCGTTTGCCTTTTCCCATTAATGGGGTTGCAAGGATTTGTCATTTATAAATCGATCCTGCGTTCTTGGGATCGTACGAGTAACCGGCGTCCCCTAGCGTTGGTTTTGGGTGGGGGTCCGCTGTGCTTCTGTCACATGGGGCGGCAGAGCCGGGTAACCGGCAGCCGTGTAGCGGGCCCGTCTGTTTGTAAAGAGTAATGAGACCCGATCTATCCCCAGGCGCTTGCCAGTTTTGGGTCTCATATTTTTCCTGCTGGCGGGCTCGCTACCCTCGATTCAACACAGGTGCCTTGCATTTGGTGGGCACCGTGACGTAACAGGCGATATGGCAAAACTCTATTTTCACTACTCGACAATGAATGCCGGCAAATCGACGAATTTGCTGCAGGCGTCTTACAACTATCATGAACGCGGGATGCAGACCTATTTGCTGACGGCGCAGCTTGATAACCGCGAAGGGGAAGCGCGGATTACCTCGCGTATCGGTATTGGCGAAGGCGCTGATACATTCGCGCATGGCGAAGACCTATTTGTAAAAATAGAAGCGCGACTTGCAGCAGGGCCATGCGCTTGTGTGTTCATCGACGAAGCGCAGTTTCTGGACGCTGAACAGGTTTGGCAGCTTGCGCGCGCGGTGGACGACCTGAAAGTTCCGGTTATGTGCTACGGCCTTCGTGTTGATTTCCAGGGTCATTTGTTTCCCGGCTCTGCGACGCTGTTGGCGCTTGCTGATGAAATGCGTGAGGTACGCACAATTTGCCATTGCGGGAAGAAGGCCACAATGGTTGCTCGAATGGACAAAAGCGGCACCATATTAAAAGAAGGCGCTCAGGTTCATATTGGCGGCAATGAAAGCTATGTTTCGCTTTGCCGTGGGCACTGGCGTTCCGCGATGGAAAAGGGCTCGGTCTAGGGCGGCAACGGTCCCGTGCGGTCGTTTTTAGACTCAATACAGCTTTTCATGTAGATTGAAGAAATCGCATCCCGCTGCTGATGCGATGTTTCCACTAAGACAAATTATTTTGACTGGGAGGACTTCAATGCCATTTTACATGTTTCAAGCCCGTTATACCGCTGCCGCGCTCAAGGCGATGGTTGAGAACCCACAGGACCGAGAAGCTGCCGCACGCCCGATGATCGAGGCTGTTGGGGGTAAGCTTCACCACCTGTTTTTCTGCTTCGGCGCTGACGATGTCGTGGCTCTTATCGAGGCCCCGGATGACACGGCAATGGCTGCTGGTGCTTTGGCGGTTGGTGCTTCCGGTGCCTTTTCAGGCGGATCAACGACAAAACTGATGACAGCACAAGAAGCAATGAAGGCAATGGCGGGGGCCCAGACCGCGTCAAAAAGTTACAAACCCGCAACGGGTTAGAGGCTCGCCGTTCCCTTCTTGCATGGGATTGCTCTTGGTATCCTTACTTCAAAACGCGGCGGCCAAAAGTTGCCGCGTTTTTGCGTGACGCCCTATGGGTGGACTTGAAAATTTCCTCCGGAACCCGTCAGTGACTAAAGCTTGTTAGGCAAAACCTTACCATCAAAAAACGCGAAAAGATTTTCAACCGCCATCATCCCCATGGCGGTTCTGACCTCTAGCGCAGCAGTGCCAAGATGCGGCAACAGCGTTACGTTTTCGAGGGTCCTCAGGGCTTCTGGCACCTCTGGCTCATTCTCGTAAACATCAAGCCCCGCCCCGGCGATCTGCCCGGATTGCAACGCGTTGATCAGCGCAGCTTCCTCGACGATATCACCACGTGCAATGTTTATCAGGTGGGACGTTTCACGCATCGAAGACAGTGCTTCTGCGTTGATTAAGTGGCGGGTTGCGGGGCCGCCTGGTACAGCGATCACAACGATATCCGCTGTCGACATAACCTCTGACAGGCTGTTCAGTTGTCTTGCAGGTACGCCTGCATCTTCAACTGGAGAGCGGTTCAAAAACACGACCTCCATTCCAAATCCGTGGTGGGCGCGATGCGCAATCGCCTTGCCAATACGCCCCATTCCGACAATGCCGACGACTTTGCCTGACATGTGCAAACCCAGCATCTGGGTCGGGTGCCAGCCGTGCCAGTTCCCCGCGCGCAGCATCCGTTCACCTTCGCTTGCGCGGCGTGCGCTCATCAGCATAAGCGTAAGCGCGATGTCAGCTGTTGCATCAGTTACTGCACCCGGTGTGTTGCTGACCAGAATACCCGCCGCGGTCGCAGCACTGACATTGATGTGGTTGTAGCCAACTCCGAAATTCGCGAGCACATGACAGCGCGGTTCGGGAACGGCAGCGAAAACCTCGGCGGTGAATGGGTCGCCCAGCGTTGGTAAGATGCCGTCATAGGCGGCAAGCGCTATCTTCAGTTCGTCCTCAGTCATTGGCTGGGTATTGTCGCGCAGAACGACATCAAACCGGGCCTCGGCAGCAGCAAGCACCGTATCAGGTAGCCGTCGCGTAATCAGAATCTTTTCACTCAATGCATTCGCCCTCCCTCAGGCACAGTTTGGTCAGGTGTTAGCAGAACGATCTCGCCCGCTTCGTCCGGCAGGCCAAGCACCAGAACTTCGGACATGAAACGTCCGATCTGACGGGGCGGAAAGTTCACAACTGCCATCACCTGTTTTCCAACCAATTCCTCGGGAGTGTAATGCGCCGTAATTTGCGCGGAACTTTTCTTTACGCCTATCTGCTCACCAAAATCGACCCATAGCTTGATCGCTGGCTTTCGCGCCTCCGGATAAGGCTCAGCGCGCGTAACGCGGCCAACCCGGATATCAACTTTCAGGAAATCGTCAAAACTTAATTCACTCATGCACCCAGTTCCCTTGAACGGTCGGCAGCGGCTTTCACTGCCTTTCTTAGCAACGCAGGAAACCCTGTATCGGGATTCATCAATACTTCAAGCGCAGCGGCGGTTGTCCCGGCAGGGCTGGTTACATTTACCCGCAATTGGGCGGGGTCTTCGGGTGCGTCTTCTGCCAACTGCCCTGCCCCACCAACCGTTGCTTTCGCCAGTGCCATCGCAAGGTCAGTTGGTAATCCTTCAGCCTCTCCTGCGGCAGCAAGCGTTTCAATCAGGTGAAAAACATAAGCCGGGCCGGATCCGGAAACAGCCGTGACAGCATCCATCTGCGTTTCGTTTTCGAGGCGCAGAGTCTGGCCTACCGCAGACAACAGAGTTTCGGCCAAAACGATATCTGCTTCGTCCGTTTTGTCATTTCCGATAAGTGCTGTAATTCCACGCCCAATGGCCGCAGGCGTATTGGGCATCGCCCGAATAACGGGTGTCTCTGAACCAAGCGTTTCTTCGTAAAAGGAAATTGGTGTACCAGCAGCAACTGACAGAAAAATCGTGGTGCCGTTGCCCAAAGCTATGAGGGTTGGCAATGCCTCTGCCATCATTTGCGGCTTTACAGCGACGAGAACGATCGCGGGATCAGGGGGTAGGCTTTCATTAAGATGAAGCCCGGTTCCGGCAAGCGCCTTCAACCAATCCGATGGAAATGGGTCGTTCACCCAAACTGCATCAACTGGCAAGCCTTCGCTCAGCCAGCCCTGAAGCATTGCAGAGCCCATTTTCCCGCAGCCGAGCAATACCAGACCCCGGCGCGCAATATCGCTTGATTTCATTTCACCCTCTCAAATCCCAAAAGCTGAGATCAGATTAGGCGCGGCCGTAGGCCTCTGCAATGGCAACTTGCATGGCTTCTGCAGGTGTCCGGTCTCCCCATCCAACCAATTGGAACGCGGGATAGAAACGTTCAGCCGACGATACGGCACTGTTGATCATATTGGTGATCTGTTCGTGACCAGCAGATTGCCCCCCGGAAAGAACCAGACCATACCGGTAAACCATCAGACGCTGGTCGTGCCAATACGTGAAAGCGCCAGCCCAACACCTGTCATTGATGATGTTCAGCATTTCGAACAGTTCCGGCAGACGGTGCTCTGGCGGTTCCATCTCGAACGTGCATATCAGGCGTAGCGTTTCATCATAGCCTGACCAGGCCAGCGTGATGGAATAGGTGCGCCACTGACCTTCAACCGCCATCGCGATCTGATCATCCGCGACACGGTCAAAATCCCACTCGTGGTGTTCTGCTAGGTTTTCAACGATGTCGATCGGGTGTAGGTCTTCGGTTTCATAATACTGCTCTGTAAGTGACATTGCCCGGCCTCTCTTGCTCTTTTTGCCTCATGTGGGTGGCAGCCCACAAGAAACTGGGTGTCTACACAAGGATGAGCAGATGTTACCATCATCCTTACCAGATATGGTGTACCGAGAGCGGAATCCTGTAAAGGTGTTTTTTTAGGTTATCCCCAGAGAACTTGTAAAAAGCGAGTTATCCACAACACGCAATTTTTCCCGTTAACAATGTGTTAACCAGAAAAAGCGCACCCAGACAGGTGCCTATAACAAATTATATTACAGTGACCTTGCTATTTGCCCTGAGCGTCAAATTTGGCTTCCAGCGCAACAATACGCGCTTTTAGGGCATCATTTTCCTCGCGGGCCTTTTGGGCCATGGCGCGAACGGCATCAAATTCATCGCGGCTCACAAAGTCACGATCAGCCATCCAACGATCAACCAAGCTTTTCATCGCTGTTTCAGCTTCGTCTTTGGCACCCTGAGCTACGCCCATCGCATTGGTCATAAGTTGCGAAATATCGTCGAATACTTTGTTGCGGCTTTGCATAACGTCCTCGGGTCTGGTTTTCATGGCCTCATTCGAAACCTATATGGGGCGATAAAGGTGAAATCGCAAGGTTGACTTCGCCGCACCACGACAGGCAGGAAGTGACTATGAATGCGATTATACCCTTTCCCGACATCGGGCCCGACATTTTTACAATAAATCTGGGTGACTATGCCTTTTCGCTACGCTGGTATGCGATGGCCTATATTGTCGGCATCGTTATCGGTTGGCGCATCGCGCTCAGGGCAATACGTACGCCTCGTTTGTGGCCCGCATCAGTACCGCCCATGACGGCGGAACAAATCGAAGATTTGCTGACTTGGGTCGTTCTGGGGATCGTGCTTGGGGGGCGCCTGGGTTTCGTTCTTTTCTATCAACCCGGCTACTACCTGAGCAACCCGCTAGAGATTTTGATGGTCTGGCAGGGCGGTATGTCATTTCACGGCGGAATGCTGGGTGTTGCGCTGGCCGGGTTCTTGTTTTGCCAACGAAATATGTTACCAAAACTGAGTGTTGCGGACACGATGGCCCTTGCCACGGCACCGGGGTTATTTCTGGGTCGCATTGCAAATTTCATCAATGCTGAACTTTGGGGGCGTCCAACTGACATGCCCTGGGGGGTCGCATTCCCGGGCGACGCAGCGCAGAATTGCCCGGATGTCATGGCCCTTTGCGCGCGGCACCCCTCGCAGCTTTATGAAGCCGGGCTTGAAGGATTGTTGCTCGGCGGATTGCTGCTTTACCTTGCGTGGAGTCGTGAGTGGCTCCGGACTCCCGGTCAGATCACGGGCATGTTTTTCGTCGTCTACGGAGTATCGCGTTTCATCGTTGAATTCTTCCGTCAGGCTGATGCGCAATTCATAACGCCAGACAACCCGATGGGATACATCCTGCAAATCGGATCGGGTGGAATGTCTATGGGCCAACTTCTTTCATTTCCGATGATCCTGTTTGGGCTGGCCATGATCAGGTTTGTCAGAACGCGTTCATGACGCCGCTGACATCCCTTCTGATTGAACGGATCAGTCGAAACGGTCCGCTGACGATAGCAGAGTTTATGGCGGATTGCCTTTTGCATCCCGAGCACGGCTACTATGCAACCCGCGACCCCTTTGGGGCACTTGGCGATTTCACGACTGCCCCTGAAATCAGTCAGATGTTTGGTGAGTTGCTTGGGCTGTGCCTAGCGCAAAGCTGGCTGGACCAGGGGGCGCCGACACCCTTTCTGCTCGCTGAAATAGGCCCCGGACGTGGAACCCTAATGGCTGATATTCTGCGTGTAACTCGCTCTGTTCCAGGGTTTCATGCCGCCGCAGAAATTCACCTGATCGAGGCGTCGTCCACATTGCGTGAACGCCAGCGCGAAACCTTGTCTGAACACAGGGTCGACTGGCACGACACGATATCAACGCTACCTGATGCTCCGCTCTTTCTGCTCGCAAATGAATTTTTCGACGCGCTGCCGATCCGGCAGTTTATTCGTTCAGGAAATGGCTGGCGTGAACGCCGGGTTGGAATTGAGAAGGGGCAATTGGTGCTTGGTGCGGGCGAAGCAGTTCCAGTTCCGGGCTTAAACCACCGACTTTCTGATACAAAGGAAGGCGATCTTGTGGAGCATTGCGCGGTTGCCGCAGCAATCACATCAGAGATCGCAAGCCGCATCGCCGGAAACGGTGGGGCGGCACTGATTGTTGACTATGGCGATTGGCGCTCGCTTGGCGATACGCTACAGGCACTGAAGAACCACGCAGTTGACCCGGTGCTCGCAAACCCGGGAGAAGCAGACCTCACCGCCCATGTGGATTTTGAGACCCTGGCGAATGCTGCACAAGGCGCTTGTGTTACAAAGATGACAACGCAGGGTGTTCTTCTTGAAAGGCTTGGTATTACAGTACGCGCACAGACAATCGCTAAAAATTTATCGGGTGACTCGCTTAAAAGCCATATTGCTGCACATAGGCGCTTGACGCACCCACAAGAAATGGGAACCCTTTTCAAGGCAATATCGATTTATCCAAAAGGTTGCGAACCACCACCCGGATTTGACTTATGACGCTTGAAATCCTGACCAGTGACACACTGACCCCACTTCGCCATGGCTTCTTTACACGAAGAGGTGGAACATCATCTGGTGTGTTCGACGGATTGAACTGCGGATATGGTTCATCAGATCAGTCTAATTGCGTTACGATCAACCGGCATCGCGTCGCAAGCGCGATGGATGTCGAGCCTGACCTGTTGATCAACTTTCATCAGGTACATTCTTCGGACGTGATCAAGGTCAACGGCCCTCTGAGTGGCACGCCACCAAAAGCAGATGCCGCTGTCACCGCGACTCCGGGTGTAGCACTTTCTGTGTTGACCGCTGACTGCCAACCCGTCTTGTTTGCCGATCATGACGCGCAAGTTATTGGAGCGGCGCATGCGGGGTGGAAAGGTGCGTTAAATGGCGTGCTCGAGGCCACGATTGACGCAATGGAAGAACTTGGCGCATCGAGAAACAATATAAACGCGGTCATCGGCCCGACAATAAGTCAGCGTTCCTATGAAGTTGGCCCCGTGTTTTTTGATATGTTTATGTCAGAAGATCCCGAGTACAGCCGGTTCTTTGCAGGAGGAAACGGCGACCGGATGCAGTTTGATTTACCGTCTTTCGGTTTGCATCGGTTGCGAGATGCAGGCGTTGGAACAGCCGAATGGACCGGCCATTGCACATACGCTGATTCCTCGAGATTTTTTTCATATCGTCGTTCAGTTCACGCGAACGAAGCAGATTATGGTCGCCTGATTTCTTCAATCCGCCTGTGATATCCGACTCGGGTCGAAAAAGGTGGAGGTAGGGTGGATCAGCGCCATATTTCGGCCCCATTAACGAGAACAATCCACCTTTCTCACCCATAATTGTCGCGAAAGAGGCGACAAAACGCAAGAAAAACAATATGATGCTGCCTGTGCTTGGTGCCGCTGTATTTTCTTAAAACTTATTCGAAGAATTGCTTGTTTTGCCAAACCCGCGCCGCATTGAGCGCTATTATAAGAGTCAGCAATAAAACACACCCTACGGGGCAATTGATATGTGGCGCGCTTGATAGCGAGCTACGAGCGGGAGAAAAAGATGCGCGCTGAGAAACGTTGGTTAAAGTCGATTTTGAAAGAAGCAACTGTCACCGAGGTAAAGATGCCCTGGGCACGCGGTGCACGCCGTGGCGAAATGATCGCCCGCAGACGCGCACTGTCTGAGCAAACAAAATCCGCCCGCGCTTAAGCAAACACCAAATCGAGTTTTGAACAGGCCGCCGCACTCCGGTGGCCTTTCTGATTCGTGAATTGTTAACCATTTTTGCCCGGGCAAATGTGGCGGGAATGTGGCGGATTGTTCAGGGATGGGGAAACAGTCCACGAAGAAAAAACCGCATTAGCTGCACTTCCGGATCAAAGATTCACCTTTCATTGACATTCATTCTGTTCTGCCATCATCGTTTACGCCTAATCTGTGTATTTCGGTGGGGGCCGATACAGATGTGAGACTGCCGAAAGGAAGACCACATGCCTATGCCCCACCCAACCGCCGGAAGAATGGCGGAGCCACGCATCCCGCATGCGATATCGCAAATTGGCAAACGCAAAGAAGCGCCTCAACGTAGAAGTACCTTAATGATGCGCCGCTACCACGCAACATATCTGACAGAGACTGGCGATATTGAGACGCTGGAACAAGTTGCGCCTGCGCTTCCATTATTCGAAGATGCGTTCTGCGCTTTTGCACGCGGCACCCTTGTGACTACCGAATTCGGATCAACTGCTGTTGAAGATCTGATGCCGGGTGATCGCATTCAGACCCTCGATAACGGCATGCAGACATTGCTTTGGGTGGGCTCAATGTCGTTGATCCCGAACGCCAAGGGGCAATCAAAGCGAATGACCCGGCTGACGCGTTTTTCGGCCGACAGTCTTGGATTTGGTCGCCCATCGCCTGATCTTTTGCTTGGGCCAGCGGCGAATCTCTTTCAGAAAAACTCTCGCCTGCCCGAAGCTTGTGGATCAGACAAAGCTGTTCTGCCCGCCTCGGGGTTCACAGACGGTGAGTCGGTGATTTCAGTCTGCCCTGCAACACCCGTTCAGGTCTTTCACCTGGCGTTCAAAAACCACCAGATCATCCGGGTAAACGGTCTTGAATGTGAAAGCTACCATCCGGGTCTCACGGCAGAAATGCGGCTCTCGGGCGACATGCTGCGCCTGTTCCTGAGCTTGTTCCCGCAGGTGAATTCTTTGGATGATTTTGGACCTGTCTCTTACCCAAGGCTGTCTCGGGAAGATATGGAACAGTTTCACGCGGCCTAGGCTGTTTGGGTCAGGCGTGCCTCTAGAACTTCGAAAGGCACGCCCGGCAAGTCCTTGGCACAGCGGATCACCAGAGAGGTTTTAACGCTTGCAACGTTGTCTGCTGCTGTAAGTTGTTCGGTCAAAAAACTCTGGAAGGTGGACAGGTCCGGAGCGACGCATTTGAGCACGAAATCCACCTCTCCGTTCAACATATGGCATTCCCGCACAAGCGGCCATGCCCGGCAAAGTTTCTCGAAGGCTGAAAGATCCGCTTCTGCCTGGCTGACCAACCCAACCATTGCAAAAACCTGAACTTCAAAGCCCAGTTCGCGAGAATCAACATCTGCGTGGTATCCACGAATGAACCCTGATTCCTCAAGCGTTCTGACCCGGCGCAGGCACGGAGGCGCAGAAATGCCAACACGCTTGGCAAGCTCAACATTTGTCATGCGTCCATCCGCTTGCAACTCGGCAAGAATCTTTCGATCAATCGGATCAAGTTTTGAGCCAGCCATGATATCCCTCTGGTTTTCCAAATTGTATGCGAGACGTATCCCTCACGCAATTATATTTCAAGACTGCGCAATTAAATTATTCCAGCACCAATTTTCAAGCGAATTAGACATAGCAGGTTTGCAAGGGGTTTTATCGCCCTCGCAGGGCGTCTATATCCAGCGAGAAACAGATAGCAATGAGGCCCAATATGGCTGAGACACGTCACACCAAAGTTTTGATCATCGGCTCCGGCCCTGCTGGCTATACCGCTGCGGTATACGCAAGCCGTGCAATGCTTAATCCGATTTTGGTGCAGGGTATTGAACCCGGTGGGCAGCTTACCACCACCACCGAAGTTGAAAACTGGCCTGGCAATACCGAAATTCAGGGTCCCGATCTGATGATGAACATGGAAGCCCATGCGCGCGCAGTGGGCACAGAGATCATCAGCGACATCATCACAAGCCTTGATATGTCAAAGCGCCCCTTCACGGCACAAAGCGACAGCGGAACAGTGTACACGGCGGATGCGGTAATCCTCGCAACCGGTGCACGCGCCAAATGGCTGGGGCTGGAGACTGAAGAAAAGTTCAAAGGGTTTGGCGTTTCGGCCTGCGCCACCTGTGACGGATTCTTCTATCGTGGAGAGGAAATTGTCGTCGTTGGCGGCGGCAATACAGCTGTTGAAGAAGCGCTTTTTCTAACGAATTTTGCCTCAAAGGTTACCTTGATCCACCGCCGCGACGAGCTGCGCTCTGAAAAGATCCTGCAGGACAGGCTTTTTAAGAACGAAAAAATCCATCCGCTTTGGTTCAACGAACTCGTTGAAGTTGTCGGAGATGATACGCCTTTGGGCGTAACAGGTGTGCGGACGAAAAACGTCAAAACAGGCGAAATCACGGAAATCCCTTGCAAGGGTGTCTTCATTGCGATTGGGCACGCGCCTGCAAATGAACTGGTCAAAGATACACTTGAAACTCATATGGGTGGCTACGTGGTTACCAAACCCGACTCGACTGCAACTTCTATTCCCGGAATCTTCGCAGCGGGTGATCTGACCGACTATAAATACCGCCAGGCAGTCACATCTGCAGGAATGGGATGCATGGCCGCGCTGGAAGCTGAGCGCTTTTTGTCAGAGAATGAGGGATAATGTCCCAGTTTCCCGGGTTTTTGGAGACCTTTTAGCCTCAATTTTTAAAAACTACTGGGGCTTAGCTTGAATTTTACCTTAAACACGGGCTACCCCGCGCCTAACACGCGTTCTTTTCGCGGTCAATTTGTCCATTTTAATAAACTGTGAGTACCCGATGATGATGTCCAATCTTGCCCCTGTTCCGGAGCTGTATGTTTCGTATGAGTCCGCGCAGAAACTGAAACTTGAGGCGGCAGAACTGACGTCATGGGATCTTACGCCACGCCAGATTTGCGATCTGGAGCTTCTGATGAATGGCGGATTTAACCCGCTCAAAGGGTTCCTTAGCGAAGAAGACTACACCAGCGTTGTAGAAAATATGCGGCTTGCCAATGGCGCACTGTGGCCAATGCCGATCACGCTTGATGTAAGCGAAGACTTTGCCAGCAAGATAGAGGTTGGACAGGACATTGCGCTGCGTGATCAGGAAGGTGTTATTCTCGCCATCATGTCCGTCACAGACAATTGGGAGCCGAATAAGTCCCTTGAGGCTGAGAAGGTTTATGGCGCAGATGACATCGCACATCCGGCTGTAAATTATTTGCACAATCAGGCTGGTAAAATTTACATTGGCGGACCAATCACCGGCATCCAGCAACCTGTCCACTATGATTTCCGCGGTCGCCGCGACACGCCAAACGAGCTTCGCACATTTTTCCGCAAAGTTGGCTGGCGCCGTGTCGTTGCCTTTCAAACCCGCAACCCGCTGCATCGCGCCCATCAGGAACTGACCTTCCGTGCCGCAAAAGAAGCACAGGCCAACCTGTTGATCCACCCGGTTGTCGGTATGACAAAGCCCGGCGATGTAGACCATTTCACGCGCGTTCGCTGCTACGAGGCGGTGCTAGACAAATATCCGTCGTCAACGACTTCCATGAGCCTGCTGAACCTTGCCATGCGTATGGGTGGCCCGCGCGAGGCTGTCTGGCACGGCCTGATCCGCGCCAACCACGGATGCACCCATTTCATCGTTGGCCGCGACCATGCTGGCCCAGGCAAAAACTCTGCCGGTGAAGATTTTTACGGCCCTTACGACGCTCAGGAAATGTTCCGCAAGTATCAGGACGAAATCGGCGTTGAAATGGTTGATTTCAAACATATGGTTTATGTTCAGGAACGCGCCCAGTATGAGCCGGCTGATGAAATTGAAGAGGGCGTAACCGTTCTTAACATTTCAGGGACAGAACTGCGCCGCCGTCTTTCCGAAGGCCTTGAAATTCCCGAATGGTTTTCCTTTCCCGAAGTCGTTACCGAGCTTCGCAAAACCCGGCCACCACGGGCACAGCAAGGATTTACTGTTTTCTTCACCGGTTTTTCCGGCTCTGGCAAATCGACGATCGCCAATGCCCTTATGGTCAAGCTGATGGAAATGGGCGGACGTCCTGTGACATTACTTGATGGTGACATCGTTCGTAAAAACCTCAGCTCCGAACTCGGCTTCTCCAAAGAACATCGAGATCTGAACATTCGACGCATTGGTTATGTCGCATCCGAAATCACCAAGAACGGTGGTATCGCCATTTGTGCGCCAATTGCGCCTTATGCAACAACCCGCCGCGCTGTTCGCGAAGATGTTGAAGCGTTTGGTGCCTTTGTCGAAGTGCATGTCGCGACCAGCATTGAAGAATGTGAAAAGCGTGATCGCAAGGGACTTTACAAATTGGCCCGCGAAGGCAAGATCAAGGAATTCACAGGTATTTCAGACCCTTACGACGTACCGGAAAACCCGGAACTTGCTGTTGATACTATAAATATTGACGTGGATAACTGTGCGCATCAAGTGATTTTGAAACTCGAAAGCATGGGGTTGATTGCGGGTTAGATCACGGTATCCGCCTAAGGTATTAAGCAATCTACAACGTTAAAAGCTCCGGTCCTTCCGGGGCTTTTTCCTTTTTGAAACACCTCTTACGTGCGGTCCTATCTTGCTTACCCTGAAAACAACCACGAACATTTAAATCAGAAGTTCGCCGCGCATCACGACCCGGCCTTGACCTGATACTTTGACCCCGGCAATCGCATCGCGTGGTCCCATTACGTCAACCTCAGCCCGGCCGGGGCGCCCCATCCAATGGCCCTGCTCTGCTGTAAACCTTGGCTTTTCTATAATACCGTGGTGCCAGAGGTAAGCAGCCATGCATCCGGTGGCAGACCCGGTAAACGGGTCTTCTGGGGGCATCGGCTTGGGCAGCAAAAGCCGCGAAAATGTATCACCTGCTTCCGTTTCACCACCCATGGTGACCAAAAATGGCTCTATTAGATCAGCGCGTGGAGTACCCGGGGGGTTCATTTCCTGCCACGCTTTCTGATTGAGAGTAGCCCGCCTTAACGCACCTTTATCCTTCAACAGTGTGACGCAAAACGGTGTACCCGTTGAAACAGTCTGTGGACTACCCAAAACATCTGTTTCCCTGAGGGACATTAACTTTGCAATCTTGCCAGGATCATGCGTTGCACCAAATTTTGGAGCCATCTGTGTCATGGTAATCAGGGGGCCTTCGGAGCGATCCTCGACCTCGATGGGCAATACTCCCGCACCCACCTCCAAGCTGAATTCAGCACGCCCATTGGTCAGTGTCACCATCCCTCGGTCTAACAATGAAGCCACTGCCGCCACGGTCGGATGCCCCGCCATCAGGATTTCCTTGTCCGCCAAGTAATACCGCGCCCCAAAATCAGCAACGTCCGAAGCAACCAGATACGCACATTCCGACAAAGAGGTTTCACGAACCAAAGCCAGCCGATCCGCGATTTTTAACGCATCTGCCCCATGCACAACGACACAGCCGTTGCCGCCAAAAGGCTGGCTGGTGAAGGCATCCACCCAGTCAAACTGGTAACGCATCAATGTACAGAAACCGGCGCAAAGTCATTTTGGCGCGCAAGTACAAACGCAAGTTTTCTGTCGGCAACCAGCGCCAGTTGCTCTCCTTCAGAATTACAAACGGCAAACAGCTCTTTTGCCCCATTTGCCTGGGCCTGAACCTCGTCAGGTAAATCGGCAACGTCCACAGAACGTACGTAGACGATGCGATCTTCCCTTTCGGGGCCAAAATCGAATTTCGTATCCATTCCAATTCCCCCTTCTTAGTTTTTGTTAATCTTGATGGTCTGAACAATGGTCTCGGGTTTGGACCTGTTCAGATCCACATGCAGTAAACCGTTTTCCGTTTTGGCGCCGCCAACTTCTACCCCATCGGCCAAAACAAAAGCCCGCTGGAACTGGCGTGCAGCAATGCCACGGTGCAAGTAAACACGCCCATCGCTGTCGTCTTTCTGCCGTCCGCGCACAACCAATTGGTTGTCTTCAATCGTGATTGACAAATCATCTTCGGAAAATCCGGCGACGGCCAAAGTAATTCGAAAACTGTTTTCGCTGGTCTGCTCGATGTTGAACGGTGGATAGCCATCGTTACCGGACTTGGCAGTCCGTTCTACAAGGCGTTCGAGCTCGTCAAAGCCCAAGAGAAAAGGGTGCGACCCCAAAGTTAGTTTTGTCATAGACACGTCCTGTTTGCAGCGACTGTGCGGGCAGGCCCCATTATGGCGACCCTTCGTTTTAAATATGGGTCGTCTTTTGATGATCTGCAAGGTGTTTGGTTTAGCGAAACTCTTTCCGCGCACCTGCAAAAAGGATACTATAAAAAGCAGAGTAGATAATAATCAGTCATCACACAGGTAGTGCCCTCAGATGAATACTTCATCGGAAATGAACCACGAAGAGGTCCTGCGGGTTAAACTTGAAGTATTGCGCTCGGAGCATCGTGATCTGGATGATGCAATCCATGCCCTGGTTGAAAGAGGAACATCAGACCAGTTGCAACTGCGCCGGTTGAAAAAGCAAAAACTGGCGCTGAAAGATCGAATCCAGAAAATCGAAAATGAACTAACACCAGACATCATTGCTTAAGCGCTGAGGATCGCTATAGTGCCGCTTCCTTTAAACGGGGTACGAAATGGCAACGAT
>Ga0316189_10000135_pt1 | contig 67329 bp, 46 predicted proteins | sample LowCovwburrow_MG_FD_204930 | JGI IMG/M metagenome (GOLD analysis project Ga0316189, IMG submission 204930) | Coastal sediment microbial communities from Maine, United States - Lowes Cove worm burrow | ecosystem: Environmental > Aquatic > Marine > Coastal > Sediment | place: USA: Maine...
TTAATTTGAGTAAGGTGCGTTTCTGATTCGCTAGAATTTCAATAAAATAAGTTCCTTCGGGTATATTTAAATCAAATTCCAACTGCTTTTTGGTGGTTTGATTATCATAAATAATTTTCCCATCAGGCGTCAATATTCTAACTTGAACCTGATCTTCAACATTATCAAAATTAAGAGTGAATTGACCATGACTGGGGTTAGGGTAGAGTTGGATTTGATCTGTAATTGTGTTTTCAATTAAGCCAACATGATCAATAGTATAACAATCAGACGTATCAGTACAATTATTAAAAGTGACTTCAACCGCATAATTGCCATTGGCATTGGTTATATACTCCTGATTTGTTTCACCTGCAATTACCGCATAATTATCATCACAATCTAACCATTGATAGGTGGCACCATTTTGTAAAGCCTGAAGCGTAATGACATCAGTTAGTGTTACGCCGGTATTGATGCTGTTTATGGTTAAATCTAGGGTGATGATTGAATCACACCCTGCAACATTAGGAATACTACCATTGTAGGTTCCTGTAGATATATACGTTTGACCAGTGATGGGCCAAGTGTAAGATTTGCAAGCTTCTACTGTTTCAGTGGCAGTGGAATTGTCACATTGAAAGAGTTTGACCACATGGGCTTCTTTAGTTGTGCCCATGCCTGTTAGGTTAAAAACATCTGAAGTGGGATCAAAATCAATGGTGTTTTCAAAATAACCAGTTATATAAAATTCCTCGTTAGACGTAATATGGAGTCCGTGGTTGTAACATTCATCAATTCCTCCTTGAACAAAAACGTTTACCCAAATAAAGTCACCTAGTGAATCTAGAGCTAATATATAACCCCCGCTACCATTTAAATCATTCACAGCAGGACCTGGGTCAAAATCAACATTGCCTATTACATGACCAACAAGATAAATATTTTTATTAGAATCTTGTTCTATATCATAAACCTCTGTAGATGAGTTAATTTGCTTTGCTCATATAAAGTTACCCTGACTATTTAATTTAAGAATGAAAATATTTTGGCTGCTTGAGGTCGCAGTCAAGTTAAAGACAGTTGGTCCCGGATCAACATCAACTGTATCATTAAATTTTCCTACAATGTAACTATTCCCGAACTCATCAATCCTAATGTCAATTCCTCTATTCGAGCCAGGTCCATAACTGGACTCGGCCCAAAGATAGTTACCGCTGGCATCTAATTTTAAGACAAATATTTCCCGAGACGTAAACGCCGGATGTGGAATAAGGTTACTTATTCCTAAACCTGGATCAAAATCAGCGGTATCTATATAGTAACCAGTAATATAAATGTTATCATTTTGATCAATATTAACTGCATTGGGCCTAATGATATTATTTCCACCCGTTGTTTTTGCCCACACATAATTACCAGCATTGTCTAATTTCAATATGTATAGGTCTGATAAACCAACAGAAGAATGAAAGTCATTGCCAGCTCCCGGATCAAAATCAACAGTTGCATTAAAAAATCCACAAATTAATACGTTACCTGAGTTATCCAATACTAAATCTTGGCCTCTATCAAAGGTGTTAGTCTGACCAACTAAGGTTTTTACCCAAACCAAATTTCCAGCTGAATTAAGTTTTAAAATAAAAGTCTCCCATCCGCCACTAGAGGTCACATTAAAAGTCCCCACACCTGGATCAAAATCAACCGTATTTTCAAAAAAGCCGGTGATGTACAAATTGCCAGCGGCATCAATATCAATAGCAGTTGCGACATCTTCACCAGACCCACCAATAGATTTTCCCCAAATAAAATTACCATTGGCATCTAGTTTTTGAATAAAAATGTCCTCTTGACCTGCGGAGTTTTGAAAAAATATACCAGCGCTCGGATCTAAATCAATATTGCTGGTGTGGGTACCTACGGTATACACATTACCAGCGGCATCTGTGATGATGTCTTCACCAACATTGTCTCCTGGTCCACTATTATTCTTTGCCCAATCTAACTGCAAAATTTGAGCATTTACAGTTTGAAAACATAAAGAGATTAAAAGTAAGGTGTACCAAGGCTTCATAATGGCAATAGTTTAGTATAAAAGCTTGCAAAAGCAAGTGTTTTAGATGTTGTTGTGCACAATAGCAATCTAAGTCTACAAACAAATATAGGGATAAAAGCTTGTTTTACAGGTTGTATGAGGGGTTAATTTGTTAAAAAAAGAATGTAACGTTGGTTTGAAATGTAAAAAGGATCAACTTTTTGGGTTGATCCTTTTTTGTGAATTTATATGTTAACATTAATTTTGCCTAACCTTCTATGAACGTTTTCCACTCTAATAACAATTGTTTTATATCAGCAATTGGTATAGTTAATGGTAACGGCCCATTATGATCACCTATTGAAAAATCGGTATTACTTAATTGGATTTTAAAGTGCGAATAGCCATCAGATGATGGAAATTCATCAAAGGGTTCACTATTTTCAATGAATTCGAGTTCATTAATTAGGTCAATTGTTTCATTAAGGTTTAAGAATGATAAAAATTGTAGATAGCTATATTCATCTACTTGTCCAATTTTAGTACAAGAAAATATTTCTTCACCTTCAATTATTTTTCTTAAAAAAATGAGGTTATATTCTTCTCTTCTAGTCATAGTTTTATTGCGATTAAACTCATATGCATAGCTTTATTAGTTTGATTTACTTGGTCATAATCAACACTTCTTATTTGTATGCTGACTTCAGTTCCGTCAGAAAAATCTATTTTCATCAATGCAAGTTAGGTGATTTTTTAATCTATTGATACTATACTACCGGTGGTAAAAAAGTATCACCCGTATAATAAGGGTTGTCTGTTATAAAATTTGGAAAAAACATAGGGAAATCTGAAACTGGAGCAATGTCATATTCTGAAGCAAAAGGACTTCCGTAGCCTGAAACCCCTTCAATATTTCCATCTCCATCATAAGTACATTCAAGTTCATCATACCCTTCATAATCATAGATGAATTTCTTCGTTTCAATATCATTTTCAGGTGATTCGTGAGTAGTTTCAATTTCACAAATTATTCGACCTTGATCATCAAATAAAGTCTCAACATCAAAATCTTCAAATACACCACTATCTAAAAAAAACCTCTCTTTTTCAATGTTATAGGTGCCGTGGCTTGATTTTTCAATTATTCCAAATGGAATTGAGGGATATGAACTTTGAATGATTGTGATTGCTTGACTTTCTGTTTCTCCAGTATCTAAATAATAATCTATTGTAAATAGAGTTTTATTCTTATATAATTCCTTTTTCTTAAGTATATTGTTGATGTAGATCAACTTATAATAGTTCTTTAATTCATCAAGTTGCTGCTCTGTAACTAAATTGTCTAATTCATCAGTGTGTTTAATTGTTATCATTTTGGTCACATTTTAGCTGAAGGTATTGGTTCAAGGTACATTATCTAACCGAGGTTGTCATTGCCCTAGCAAAAGCTTGATCCATATTCTAGTCAAAAGAAAGAGAGAAATCTACTTTTTATTAATGCTTGACACTCCTGAAACGTCTTGATGTTCTACAGTGCCTTTGCCGTAGTAGTTTACTTTACTAGCGCCACCTAAATCAGCATTGATTTTACCATTGGCCGTGATGGTGACTGTGCTGGTTCCTGAACATTCAATATCTGAATTTTGGTTGACAGTCATATTTTTACCGGATAGGTTAGATGCTCCCGAGAAATCAAATTTAGCGTCGTGTGCCGAACCTTCAAGGTCTAACATAGATGTGCCAGAAGCATCAATAACCAGTTTATCTTTAATCTTTAATTTTCCATATAATTTAGAGGCGCCAGAACTTTCAATTTCAGCTTTATGAGTTACACCATCAATTTCAATTGTAGCCACTCCTGAATTATCAATAGTTAATTCATTTTTCACTTTGACGGAGCCGTCCACGCCAGAAGCACCCGAGCAGTCAAGGGTTAGGTTTTCACATTTGAAATTTTTAAACTTTGCTCTACTCACCCCACTTGTTTTGACTTCGCTAAGAACAGGCATATGTATTTTAGCACGGAGTTTGGTATTATTATAAGAGTGACCACTCTTTAACTTCACTTTTAAGGTATTATTTTGCGTTTTGACATCCAAGTACTCCTTTAAATTAGAATTACAGGTGATTTCAACTTTAAACTTGTCAGCTTGTATAATCTCAGCTCTAAATGTGCTAGATAACTGAACCTCTTCAAAATCCGCTAAATCAAGGGTGACTGTAGCAGTATCGTTTGACCCTTTTATTGGCGGTAATGTATTACAACCTGTTAAAAATGCAAAGAATAAAATGGCAAAGAGATTTATTTTTAGATTAGTCATCAAGGTATTTAATTTAGATTATATCCTAAAAATAGTGATTTTTTAGCAATAATAGCTCGCGATTCTAATCTAAGTCTTCTTTGGGATAGGGGTTGAACAGTGCAATATTGTCAATTTGAAGTTCTTTGAGGATCAAGGCGTTCCATTTTAGCATTTCTTTTTCATTTTTCCCTTCATCAACTGCCATAAAAAATTGCCATGATACTTTGCTCACGCTTGCTTGACTGTCCAAATACAGTGAACTAATGGTTTTTCGAGTTTTATCTGATTGTTCAAGCCGTTGTGCTAATCTTCTGCGCTCTATTTCTATCAGGTCAAAATACATATTGACAAAGCATTGCGCTTGACGATCCATTTCCATAGTATAATAACTTTCATACGGATCAAAAATAGTTTTAGTTAGAATTTGAATACTATCTTGAAGTTGAATGACATCAAGATAAATCTTTGCGCTCAAAACATATTTTTTAACACCAGGTGAAATGGTTTGCGGCACATTAAACTTGTCTTCATTAAACTCTCTAAACAAAATGCGCTTTCCAGTCCAAGTAATGAAAGGATATTCCAGAATGCCATTTTTAAAATACTCATTAGGTGAAAAAATATTTCTGTTGGTTATAGATTTTGAATCATTAAAAAAGCTTTCATTTTCAGGGTCAACAACTTGTAATTCTTGATGATTATCCCAAAAGTACTCGTTATATGGGACAATGTTTAATTTCTTATAATCACTAATACTTTGTTGATAATCAAATTTAGGATCGAAGAAAGACTGCTTGTTATTGTAAGCATGCAAAACAGCATAGCTTGAGATGGTACAATTTTTTTCTAATCGATTGATGTATTTTCTACCAGTATAAACTATGTCATAATTAAAATCGATATGGTTGAAATATGAGGCACCGTCAATTTCTTCAAACGATTTGGTGATCCGAAGGTTAACACTGGCAATTTTATCATCAAGAAATAATGGGATAAAGGGATGTCTTTTACAATCAATACAATTCAACGTTATTTTTAGAATATCGGATTTGGTTTTGTTAATCCAAATTTTCCCAGAAAAGTAAGCACTGACTGTATCTCGAGGAATGTATTTAATAACATAAACAGAATCATTAGACTCTGTTTGATATTGCTTAACGAAACGTAGCTTAAAGTTCTTCTTAATCCGTCGTTTGGGCAATTCAAGTGGATTAATAGGAAAAAAGGGGTTGTGATCAAATAATTTGAGGGCCGTAATGGCTTTGGAACTTTCCACAGATAAGAAAAATTGTTTGTTATTGTCCTGCAGTGCTGCACGTCCTATTTTGAGGTTTAAATGACTTAAATTAAAGCCGTTTATTTGACCATTATAAAAACATTCAATGAGTTCAACTTGTTTCTCGTCCACAAAACTCTTTAACTCATAATACATTCGTGAGTTAAGAATTTCATGATGCTCCTTTTTCTGACATTTTTTGATCAAATCATATAAGTAATCGTAATCTTTTGGCATGACACTAACTTCATTCAATACCTCAATGTTTTCGACTAGTTTTATGGTGTAGAACGATTGATTTGTCTTTAAATAATACCATTTTGATTTATAGCCAATATACCGAACTACAATTGTGTCAGAATAGCTGTTTACACTTAATTTAAAATAGCCATCCAGATTGCTTAAGGTACCTCTACCAGTAGATTTATTGTAGATTGCGGCATATGGGATAGTCGCATTGGTTTTGTTGTCCTTTACAATCCCTTCAATGGTTAATAATGAGTCTCTGGTTTGTGAGAAAGAGGTAGTTTGTACGCCAGATAAAATAATCAAGACTATAATGTTTAGACTTATAAATTTTAAATTTCGTTTACGCATTAATCAGATTGAATTGGACTATATATTTTACCTTTCCAGTACAGTGGATAATTGGGATCTAGTGTGTTTATAAAAATAAGATTAAATGAGGATTTGATCGTATCCTTTTGCCATAAATTTCGGTCAATTTTTACATGTCCACCGCCAAGATAAAAAGTATACCTTCCACGATCTGTGATACTATTGAAGTTTACTTTTGCAATACAAGAGTCATTTTTGATTTTAAAATAGAGACTAGAGTGGGTGGCTATATTATTAAGAGATTGCCCCGTTACTTCTCCATCTTTCCAATTGGTGAAATGCACAAAGTTGGTTCCAGCCCATTCGTACATTTGGGCTTGAGAGTTAAGCGTAAAATATTGATGACTAGTATCAATGAGTTGATAAAATGAAGTTAATGAATCGTCATATATTCTTCCATTTTTGTCTTTCATAGCATCAATACGCATTGGACATAAACCATCACAAGACAATTGTCCAAATCTATTTTTATATATGCCTTCAGGATAACTCCATAGATGTCTAAACTCAAAATTACCTTCTAGGTTATCAACCCATTTGATTTTTATCTTTAGGAGTGAATTTGAAATTTTTGTTTCTTCTTTAGGACTATTAAAAGAAAACATAGAGAGTCGAATTACCAATAGAGCAAAAATGATTAATCGCATTACAGTATTTATTTCTGTCTAATCAGATGAATATTACCTTGCCCTTCGAATAAAGTTCTATTGGTAGATTTTGCTCGATAAGTGAAAAAATATACACCTTCTACACAAGGCACACCTGTTTTAAAATTCAAGCCATCCCATTGGTCTTCAATACTATTAAAGTGGAATACTTCTATCCCATACCGGTTAAAGACGTTACATTCAAATGTTTCAATTCCTTCACTTGGAAAATAAAACGCTTCATTCGGCATTCTTCCGGGCGTGAATACATTAGGCACATCAAGTTCAGGGTAGTCATGAACTTCAATTACCCTGCAAAACGTATCTCTACAATTATTAAAGTTCTTCGCAACCAAACAAACTAAATATTCTTTTTCACCCTGATACATGGTGTCAATTTTTTCATTATAGTCGAAACTAAAGAACCAGTTGTCAGATTCAGCTTCATTAAGCCCTGCATCTAAATTCCAAGAAAAAATTGTATCGGACAATTCATAAGTCGGTTTGGAGAAATTTTGAGATTCATTGATAAATTCGACTGTGAGGTCTTCAGTGCCTTCAAACTCACCAGGACCATGAAATTGTTGAGAAATTGGAGTGAAATACGCCTGTGGGTTTAATGAGTCGACATAAATTCGTTCCTTAAATATGCAACCATTGGCATCAGTTATGGTTGCTTCCATCCAGCCGGGTTCATTGACAATAAAAGTTGTTTCATCAGATTCCTCTCCATTTTCTAAATTTCGCCAGAGGTATTCTACATTTCCTGTCCCAGAGGCATTTAATCCAGCAGTGGTTACTGTTACCTCACCATTTCCTTTTTGGAATCCAGCTGTTCGACAATAGGTTGGCGAGGCAACTTCAAGTACTCCAATTAAGGGATTAGGGTCTATGATACGAAAAACAATGCTATTTGTACAGCCGCTGTCATCAGCCACTTCAAGAATATACTCCCCTGCAGTCAACCCAATGTTTGACGTTTCAAGAAGGCCATTGAGTCCATTAGGGTTAGGGTCCCATCCATAGTAGATAGCATTATAATTGCCTTGAGCATTAAAAATGGTATCAACATTAACGATTGCAGTTTCAAAACCAAAACAAAGTGGATGTGTAATATCCAAGTGAATGTCAATTGGTGGAGGATCAATAAGGTGTACAATAATTTCATTATAGCAGCCAAGCGAGTCCACTATGCTTATGCTATATGCACCTGACGGAAGTGTATTTGCTGTATTGGTATTTGGTATATTGACTTGTTGGTTGGTTGCAACACTGGTAATTTCAAATTCTAAATCTCCGCCGTTAGAGGAGAAAGCCGTAATTGATCCATTTGCTGTACCATAACATTGTGGGTGTCCAAGATTTGTACTGATGTTTACGGGTGGTAAGACCGAATTGATATTAAATGAGGTATCCCAAAGGCAACCATAAATATTTTCAACAGTGACGTGCCAAATACCTGTGGTGAGGTTATCTTGAGATGAGGTGCTATTATACGGGATAATGTTGGTAGCATGCAGCGCTCCAGTATCATTAAACCAATTTACAGTATATACACCTTGAATACCAGAAATATTACCTATCGTTGCTCCACCATCATTTGTACCTTGGCAAGTTGCATCAATTGTGCTGATTACTTGGGCTCCAACATCATGCGCAATAATAACAATAGAGTCTTGATCTAAACAGCCATGGGCAGTAAAAAAATTTAGTGCAACAGTATAAACTCCAGGTGTGCTGTAGGCTAGCTCATTATTCTCTCCATTATTAAAAGTCCCGTCTCCAAAATTCCAGTGAAAAAATCCTACAGAGTCAGGGTAAGGAACGGATGAAATATTCATAAAAGAAATGGTGGCATTAATACAAACATCAATGGTGTCAGTATATAAAGATTGATACGCATTGGTTCCTGATATGACTTGAAAATTAGCAATAGGATTTTCATAAATTAAAATGGGTTGATAAATGGAGTTCGTACAACCGTTGTCCGCTTCAACAGTTAGCTCAACAATATAGAAACCGGCTTCAGTATGAAGGTAGGATGTGTCTTGTGACATAGACCCATTCAGATCTCCAAAATCCCATTGGTATGACACAATTGTATTTGGGGAAGTGACTGTTGACATATCTTGAAGATCCAATAATTCTGGGTCACAAAAATTCAGAGTATCACCAGGATTTGCAGGAAATGTGCCAACATTAATTGTTGTATTAAAGTCTGCTGTAAGGTTAAATTCAAATGATATAAATTGGGAAGTTGTATCACGACAACCATAGTTAGAAATGACCACCTGAGTAATCTCGTAAGTTCCAGGTGTAGTAAAATTTTCTGATGCATCAAAAATTGTATCACCGAAACTCCAGATAACCGTATCAACTGATCCGCCTGTTATGGTTGATTGATCAAAGAAATTTGCCGTACCCGAACAAATATCAGTAGTAACTGAGAAATCAGCTACAGGGTAAACAGGCTGAAATGTACTTGCACTAGCTTTAATACAACCATTAGGAGTAGTGTAAACTGCAGTAAAATTTCCTGTACCATAATTTAAAACATCAAGGGTACTATTTGTTTCACCAACTAAGGCGATACCTTCTAAATACCATTGCCATGTACCTCCAGTTTCTATAGTAGATGCAGTTAAGATTAGCTCGTTTTCACAAATATTGCCATCATTTGCCGTAACCCATGCACCAAAATTAAAAGTGCTATCTAAAATTAATTCATCTATATAGTAATAGTTAACGCCCTGTGTACCAGAAAAATCGCAGGATGCGCCAATTGCTATTGCATTAATATCTACGGTAGGCGTGAAAGTCATACTTACCAATTGCCATTCACCCGCAGGGCCATAACTTACAACCATTGAGTCTAGTTCCATCCAATTACCAACACCAAGGGGACAGGTAGTTCCTGTCCAAGGTAAATCACCACAATCGGTTGTTCCGAAAATGGATAGATCAAGGGTGCTGCTTCCTTGTGAAAGCGCAGTGTAAAAATTTAATGTGTAGGAGGTTCCGGCTAACATGGGGCCGTTCAGACATGCACCAACATATTCATTCCATGAAGAATCTGCAATAAAACCAGCAAACCCAGAACCATTGCCAGGGAGGGGGATATTAGGTGGAGCGTATAGGTACGAATAACCACAAAAATTGAAGTAATCACTTGTGGCAGTTGAAGCTTGAACCCATGATTCTGCGCAGTCTAACTCAGAATTAGCGGTAGGACAACATAGGGTGTCTTCAAAAGAGGGGTTTGGAATAAGTGAATTTGGGGTAAGTGTAAATAAATTACAAGAACAATCTGTAGTATCGTTTAAATCAATTAATCCATCATTATCATCATCAATTCCATTATCACAAATTTCTTGAGAAAATCCAGCACTTGACAAGAACATTAACCCCAATAAAAAGGCTGTACTTGTCCGTATAGTGGGAAGTGAGCTCATAATATAAATAGTAGTCTCTAACTCATAGCTAATAAACTATTGGAATTAAGACGTAAAATAGTTCAAAAAAGTTGGCTTAATGTACTTAGAATTTCAGAAAAATACAATTATATGACTTCTTTTTTCAATTTGATTCCAGTACATTTTTAACTTGGATCAATAGGTTTTTCGGATACATAGTAAATGCAAAATGTTCCGAAATTGTTTCTGGTGAAACAGCAATATTAATATCATACTTTCTGCAAATACTTGAAATAGCAATTATCATTTCATACTCAGCCATTGTTTTTCCAGGGCAAAATCGCGGTCCGCCTCCAAAGGCTTTGACGATTTCGGGTGAATGTTTTTGGTGAACTGGACAGGTATTTTTCAGCCATCTTTCTGGGTGAAATTGCTCAGGATCTGAAAAATATTGATTACTGGTTTGTGCCACTTTATTTTGAAGCATAATTGTGGTGTCTTTTGGAATGGATAAATTCTCAATAATGATGTCCTTATTGGCTTGCATATAAAGATTTGGACTAACTGGTTTAAGTCTAATAACTTCTTGAACAACAGCATTGGTATACTCTAACTTATTAATTTCTTCAGGTGTGTCAGGAATAAGCTTGTTCGGACAAACAGTCAAAATTTCAACTCTTATTTTTTGAACCAAATCGGGGTTTTGGCTCAAATAGTATAATGCCCAGGATATTGAATTTGAAGTTGTATCTTCACCTGCTAAGAGCATAGTGAATACATTACTGTAAATCTCTTTATCACTAAAAGCATTTGCATTTTCTTGTTCAACTAAAAGGGCTTCTAAAAAATTTGAAGGCTTACTTTTTAATTCAGGGTTGGAATCTAGTCTATTTTTGGCTTCATTAATAAATTGATAAATTATACCTTCAATTACTTTAAGTGATTTGCGAAGGGCCTTGTCTTTTTTACCCTGAATGATTCGCCAATAAGGTATTGGTGCGGTTATACGGTGATTAATCATTGGGAAAATGTGTTCTAAATGACTCTGAAATTTATCCCCTTCACGTTTTAAAGTATTCATTTGATAGCCAAAAGCGATTACTGTTGTGATGTCAATTGTATAGCGCATGAATTCTTTTTGAACATCAAAACTAGTTTCGTTTTTAGCATAATTTTGCCAATATTCCAGCAAGTTTTGAGTCTTTTCTTTTATTGTTGGCAGATATGCTTTTACTTTTTTTAATCCCAGTGCATCAGAAGTTGGTTTTCTGTGTCTTTTCCAAACTTCACCTTCCGCATTAAACACACCAAGGACTCCCATCTCTTGTAAGATTTCATCAATTTTTGAAAACCGTCTGAATTCTTTTGGTCGCAATTTTAGAACAGCCTGATTGAATTCATGATCTGCTGAGACAATAAATGTTTTTCCAACAAAATTTATTCTAAACAAATTGCCACACTCTTTTACCCACCGCTCAAGAACTTGATGTTTATTAGGGGCATTGAATTGTGGAAGATGTCCTAAGAGAAAATTCCCTTTTGGTGAAGGTAAGTCTTTGATTTTTAAGATTACTTGCTCTGACATGATTTAGGTTTAAACCCTGAATATAGTCATAAAATAAATGAGATAATGAATTATTGATAAGTAAGTTAAGAGTGTTAGTTAACATCAAATAAAAAATGAGAACAACAGCCCCATTTTTTACTTGACGCGTTAAACTAAACTCGAATTAAGCCATCTGATGGATAGACTAGGCGCATGTGTATTTTCAACACGCTAGATGACTTAAAAAGGTTAACAATCTGCTATAATTGATAACGCATAAAAATCAAAGAAGGTTGGTGGAAAGGACTAAAAAAAAAACAAGACGATTTAAAAATCAAATAATCAGTGATTTAATCAATACTGGTCTTTTTTTGATACACTGTTATTACTTTTTTTCTAGTCTGGTATTGGTTATGATCTGCCATATAGATAATCCATGACATTCCATATTCTTCAAGATATACTAGAAAGACATCTCCTTTGTGATGACGGAAAACTTCTTTTGCAAAATTATTGTGATAGTCATTAGCAGCCTTCCATCCCATGTCTCCACAAAGCGGATAGCCTAATGTCGGTGCTGGTCCATCACATTCCGACAAAGTATTATAGAACTCATACCATGATTTACCAGCATCAATCCAACGTTTAGCGTGCCTATACAATGTGTCAATATATGGTTCTGTCTGCGTAGTGTTTTGTCGTGATATTGAGGCTAAATGCGTAAATAATAGGGTGTCAATGTCAATTACTTTATAGTAAAAAAAAGCAGAATCTAGGTCGAGTTTTTTCGCTGGATTTTCCTCTTGTAATGCAATTAATTTGAATAACTCATCTTTTTTGATTTGATTTAATATGGCAGTATCTCTGAAAGAAACACCATTTATTGCAACTGAAAACTCATCTAATTGAAACTTATTTACAGTGACGTTTGATAAATTATTTAATGAATCTACATCATCAAATGTTGCAATTTGATTCAATAATCTTAATACTGAATCTTGTTCTTGTCCGTAAGTATTTCCAGTTAACAATGCAATGAATAAAAAAGGGAAAAATAACTTTAACATAGCGCACAGTATGAGAATTAGATCTAAGTTAATTAAATTTTTAAAACTAGAAATTAAGACTATTTCTTATTCTTCGGGCATTGTTATATAACCAGTTTTGATCAAAACTATAATCATGGTAATCTTTTTGTAATTCAGTTTCATAAAAGTCAATGAGTTCTTTTTCTTCGGACATGAATTTTTCAATGTATACACTATCAGTAATGCGTTCCAAAGCTTTTTTATATTCTAACTGAATGACCTCATTTTTTAAAGCTTGATAAATAATCATTTCAGTAGAAAAGGCAGGTGGATTATCTGTTTTTACCTTATGACCTAAATATGGTTTTGCCCAGTCCATAATGGGGTAGCCATCATAGCCAACAGGTTCCATTAATCCAGTATTGAAATTATAGTAAAAGCGGATATTAATCCAGCCCAAGGCGTGGTAGGCAACGGCTAAGTCAGAAATTGCATAATAAGATGCCATGGTTTTGGTATTAAACATATTATAAACAGAGTCGGTTTGAAATTGATAACCTTTTATAATATCTATCGCGGCGTTTACCTGAGTTTTATATTTGTCTTGTTTTTTTGGCTTTCCATAGGTTTTTATTTCTGCGGATTTAATCAGTCCGATAGTTGATTCTTTTTTGATATCCGCATTAAAAAATACTTGGTCGTCAAATTTTAATAATATCCCTTCGGGTTTATTTTGATTAGTAATCATTCTTGATGTTAAATGTTCTTCCAACGTATAAGTTCCCCAAGATTTATCATTCACAAAGACTTCTATAAAGCGAAATTCGTTACTTAAAACACCCTCTTGTTTTAGCAACTTATGATAAATATAACCATTAAGATAACCACGGGTAGGTGGGTTCTGAACACTAAAAGTCTTCAATCCATCATCCATTTCTTTATTTAATTTAATCCGAAAAGACCATTTATTTCGTTTGAGATGATCTGTCCAATCTCCCTTAAGCCTAACTTTACCATTAATATTTTGACTTCGATAAATAATATTTGCTGAAACAAAATCATCAGGACTTCTCTTTAAATAGCCAGCTTCTTTCGCCTCATTTCTTAGATTCGAAAGTTTTGAAAAATCATCATCTTCAAGATATATATATAGTTTTTCAAGTTGATAACGTGGTGAACCTTTATAATAGTGCCAAACAAAACCACCGCAAATGGTCATTGCAATCACAATAATAACAAGGTTAATCTTTCTTTGTTTGGTAAAAGTCATACTTAAATGATCAATAATTTAGGGCATGATCATTTCGGCGCCAAAAGTAATCAATTTATTGTGGAAGTTGATACATTGAGGCTTAAAGAATGTCGTAAGAACTTAATCTAATTTCTTACAAATCATGATGAAATTAGCTGTGCCTTGCATAGCTACATCAGTAATGGTAATGGATTCACAATCTTGAACCGAAAAATCAAAAACTCTTCCACCTAGAACAATATTGTTGCTCCCGTTTTTATAATCATAAATTTCTTCACCTGACTCACCAACTTCTTCAGGATTAACTATATATACAATGTTTGAGTCTTTGAAGTAATATTCAATGTCTTCAAATTGTTTAATAGACTCTAAGTAGGATTCATAATTTCCTTGATTCTCTTCAACTAATTCTTTCATCATCCCATCAGGGTCGTCTAATTCAACAGATTCAACCTGCCAATGACCTTTTAAGTCGAAATCTGCGCAAGAAGATTGTTGGCAGGCAGTAAAGCTTATCGCCAAGAAAAGAATATAAAAAAGCCGCATACTAATTAAAAATTTGTCTAAAATTAAGGTTTTAATTTAAACAAGCAAGTCAGGTGACTTTAGTAAAGAAGAGTGCGTAAATTGAGTTTATGTCTGATTAATTTTCATGACCCTTGCCATATGGATCAGCAGTGAAATAATCTTGTAAGTTAAATTTACGATCTTCGAATGTGTCAGAAAGTATTTTAAAATTCTGAATGCGATCTATTCGAAAGGCCCTAAAATCATGTCTTAAATGACACCAAGCGATTAGTATCCATTTATTTTTAGAGGAGTACATTGCACATGGTTCAATTTTTCGAAACGACACCTCTGTTTCGTTTAATTTGCAATAATTGATTTCCGTATAGTTAAAATGAGTTATTGCCAATTGAATTTCAGACAATACATTACTGGATAGAGATTCGTTCCATCCTCTAAAAACGTGTATTTTACTATGAAGCAATTCACTTTTTTCTTGCACTGATGATCTAAAAACGGATTTAATTTTAGTTAATGCCTCACTAAAATGTGTTATAAAAGAGCTGTCATCAGTTTGACTAATCAGCAGTTCAGCTGTAATTAGTGCGTTAGCTTCTTGTTCTGTAAATTGAACAGGTGCCACTGTATAGCCATCCATTAATGCATATCCTTTGCCTTCAATTGTTATGACTGGTACACCTGATTCTTCTAATTTTCTTATGTCCCGGTAAATAGTTCTAACACTGACTTCAAACTTTTTGGACAATTCTGTTGCTGTTAAAATCCGTTTAGATTTAAGTAATGTTAGTATTGATATGAGCCTAGAAAGTTGAGACATTTTAAACAAAGATAGTGAACCCAAATTAGATTCACTATCTCAATAATTCAAAGATTATTTCATGGAATGAAGCGCAACTTTATTACCTTCGGTATCCATGATTTGAGCCATAAATCCATTTTCACCAATGCTTGATTTTGGCATCACGATTTTACCACCAGCAGCTTCAACACGCCCTAATGGAATACTTAGGTTGTCACCGCCATTTAAATAAACCATAGGTCCTTTATCACCTGGCACAGCCATTTCATGTTCCATGATGCCACCACCAACTCCGTTATTTTCACGATCGTATGGTAGCATACCATATTTACCTTCTGGCATTGGCACGTCTACAATTTCAACTCCCAAAACAGTTGAATAAAATGTCTTAGCTCTTTCATAATTTAGGGCCGGAATTTCAAACCAATTAATTGCACTTGTCATAGTTTTTATTTTATTGTTAATGATATGGCAAATTTAGACGCCATTGGTGTCAAATTATGTCAGGGGTAAAATTCAGAATTTTTAATTGTATTTATGAGGATTGTATCTTCAGTATTTAGTAGAATAACTTCTTTGCCATTTATTTCTTTAAGTTGATACTGAATATGGTGCTCAAAATTTTTAGGTAATGTAAAATCTGTATTAGAAGATGTTGAGTAATTATTTATAATTAGTTTAATTGTTATTGACAAAAGAAAGATGACTAATGCTGAAACAAAGGCATTTGATGCTTTAGATTTGGGAGTATCATTATAAATTTCCCCTTCATTCTCGTTATAATTAAATGGTTCAGGAATCATATTTGGATCATTCCAACCATTATTTTCTAAGCAATTGTAGCCAAATTCAGTGAGAAAATAGATATTTGGATTCCGTTCTGATTCGATTAAATCATATTTTTCCATGGTCTCAATCCATTTATCAATATCAGATAACCTTTTGCCATTCAAATTTTTAAAGCTTCGTTTGTGAAGTGATTGGCTTTCTGTTTGAAATATTAACCTCAGATTATGGTTGATTATTGCTGACTTATCCTCAGTCATTTTGACGATTTCTATTTTAGTTTTCTTGATTATTTATGATAAAACTAACAATTATTGATAAACTATATTGAATAAATGAATTAAGGGTTTAATATTTCATATACTGCAGTTTCGTAGGCAGGAATAGTTTTGGATTTTTTAATTTTTTTAAATGTTTTGTGAGGGTTTTCAAAAGTGCTGGCAAAATACTCCCAGAATGATGTCATTTTAGTAAGAACATGACTTTTTCCTGAAAGTGCCTGAGCATAACTTTCAAATAAAGTGTCATGAAATTTACTAAAACGTTCTATCTTGTCTTCAGGATATTCTAGGGTATTAGATTTTATCATTGAAGGTAAAAAAGGATCTGCAATTAATCCACGACCAATCATCCAATGGTCAATTTGTGGAAATCTGATTTGTAAAAGTCTATACGTTTCTACTGAAGTAATATCTCCATTATAATATATTTTCTGGTTTGATGCGTTTAAACATTTTTCGAAGGCATCCAGGTCTACTCCACCTTGATACAATTGTTTGCCAATTCGAGCATGGATGGCAACATTTTTAATTGGGAATTGCTCAAGTATAGGAAAAACATCCAGAATTTCTTCATTATGCTCATAACCCATTCTCATTTTCATAGATACCACCACATCAGTTTCTTGATGTATCCTGTCAAGAATAGCCTGAATTTTTTGAGGTTGACATATTAAACCGGAACCCATTCCACGTTTAGTAACCATTGGGTAGGGACAACCCAAATTCCAGTTTAATTCTTTATAACCTAAGTCTTGGATATACTTTACCACAAAAAGAAATTCATCAGCATCATTGGTCATGATTTGAGGAATAACAGTAAGATTTTCATTATGTTTAGGTAATAAATCACGCTCATAAGCTGGTTTAATTGTTAATTTGCCATTCAAGCGGATATAGGGTGCATAGAATGTATCTATTCCATCAAAATATTTGTGAAAAGCATTTCGAAACCTAAAATCTGTAAAGCCTTGAAGCGGGGAAGATAATAATGTTATGCTCATAAATTCTTCTGTAAAATTAGAAGAAATTTTGTTAATTTATTTAACGTCAGGTAAATCAAAGGTCCATCTAGCACTTAACCCCGAGGTATTAAACTGAGAATTTCCCAATTTTATGGATTGAATTGGGTGAACATCCGTTAATCTAAATCGGATTCCACTTACTTTGATGTGGTCAACTGAATCAATTTGGAAATAAAACTTCTCTGAGTCATTAGAAAATATTAGTTGCTTAGATTGATGGTAGCTATTTAGTTTAAGGTATTCAAAAATAACAAGCGTATCGTCCGAATTAATTTTATAATCTATGCCAATAATATTTTGGATTGGATAGGCTTTAGAAGAATCAGAATCAGCAGGACTATTATAATCAACTGGTAAAAAGGAAAGACTATCATGATAGGTTTTACCAGTCCAAGATTCATATTGTTTTTTTCGCATTTCCCAGGTGGTCATTGGTATTATAGAATCTTTAAATAGTGGATACAAATTATAGAATTGCTCATCTTGGTCAATTTCAATATTGACTGTTCGGTCAATCTCAAATTGATTCATGGATTGGGCACGGAGTGAAGCCAAACAAGTCCAGTTGTCAGAAGGTATCAGTGTTATAGAAGTATCTGTCATGCTATTAGGATGCATGATTTCAAGATAATTATCTTGTCCAATCAAATAGAAAGCCTGCCAACTACTTGAATTTTTCTCATAAGAGTATCCCATTGATTTTAGTAAACCAGAGGATGTAACCTCTGCATAAGTGGTTGAGTCCACTACCAAGAATAGATGATTAAACCTAGCTTTAATATGATTGGTTTGATTACTTTGGCCTAAAATGGTTGTCGAAATAAAAACACCAAAAATTGAAAAAAAATAGTATTTGATCATATCTATTAAACAATTTAAGAGTCGTAATTGTTACTGTAGTATAATAAATAATTTCTTGTCAATCAAAGTTGGTAATATGTTAAGGAGTTTGCAAATAAAATGTATCTTTCGAAAGGCTTAAAAACTATTTAACTTAGAGAAATGAGCAGAAGAAAATTTTTAAAAACTGGCGCTATTGGGCTAGGTGGAGTGTTGTTGACAGGTTGTTCAACTGATGCCAAAGCTGAGGTTGAACCTAATGCTAATTCTTTAGAGAATAAGAGTACGAATGGTAACCAGGAAGAAGAACTTATTATAACTTTAAATCAACCAGTTGTAGTTTCTACTTGGAAACATGGTGTTGAAGCGAATGCGAAGGCCTGGGAAATTCTAAATCAAGGTGGAAGTGCTTTGGATGCGGTTGAAAAGGGTGTCATGGTTACAGAATCTGATGCGGATAATCGCAGTGTGGGTTTAGGTGGATTACCTGATAGAACAGGGGTGGTCACTTTAGATGCTTGTATCATGAATCATGAAAATGAATGTGGAGCAGTAGCCTGTATTACAGATATTGAACACCCTATTTCTGTCGCAAGAAAAGTGATGGAAGAAACACCTCATGTGATGTTAGTTGGAGAAGGGGCAAAATCATTTGCAATAGAAAAAGGTTTTCCGGAAGTAAATTTATTAACGCCTGAAGCGAAAGAAGCTTGGGAGAAATGGAAAACAGATGAATTGCTTAAAAAACCAGAAATAAATTCTGAAAATCACGATACAATAGGAATGTTGGCCATGGATGCTGATGGTAACATTTCAGGGGCATGCACAACCAGTGGATGGGCTTATAAGTTACATGGTAGAGTAGGCGATTCACCAATTATTGGAGCAGGTTTATTTGTTGACAATGAAATTGGAGGTGCTTGTGCAACAGGAATGGGTGAGGCAGTAATTCGTATTGCTGGTAGTCATACCGTTGTAGAATTAATGCGTCATGGTAAATCACCTGATGAAGCTTGCAAAGAAGCTGTAGAACGGATTATCCGAAAGCATAAAGATATTAAAGGTCTCCAAGTTGGTTTTTTAGCCATCAATAAAAAAGGAGAAGTTGGTGGATATAGTGTTTATGCGGGCTTTAATTACGCCAAAACAAACCAAAACATGAATGACTTAATTGATGCCAGTTATGAAAATGAATGGGACTAATTTATTACATTTTTACTTTCTCCTGGTTATTATATTCTTTGGGTGTACTGGACCGAATGAGGAGAATGTTCCTTATCGAAGTGAAACTGATATTCACTTAATTCCTCAACCAAATTCTATTGATATCATTGTAAATGATGCGATTATCATTGATTCTGGAATTACCATTTCTTATATCAGTTCATATTATAACGAGGCCGTTTATTTAAAAAGTCTGATTGAAGAATCTTCAACATTTACAATTGATTTGATAGAGATTGAAATTGTCCCTGATTTGGACTTAAAGCATACCATAACCTTAGCAAATTATCCAAGATCAGGAGGAGAGGAAGAGTATATGATAATGCCTGGAGATGAAGGAGGGGTGATAATTTTGGCAAATACAGGTGAGCGAATCATGAATGGGATTCAAACCCTGAGGCAATTGTTTGTTGTTGAATTTCATTCCAGAGAAAAAAGAAATGCTTGGGGATTGCCTCATGTTATGATTAGCGACGCACCAAAATTTCAGCACCGCGGTTTACTATTAGATTGCTCCAGACATTTTTTTAGCAAAGCGGTTATAAGAAAATACATTGACCTCTTGGCTTTTTATAAAATGAATGTCTTGCATTGGCATTTAACTGAAGATCAAGGTTGGCGAATAGCCATTGAAAAATATCCAAAATTAACAGAAGTAGGGGCATGGCGAACTGAATTAGACAGTTCTCGATACGGCGGGTTTTATTCTAAAGCTGATATCAAAGAGATAGTTGCTTATGCTACAGAAAGACATGTTACTATTATTCCAGAAATTGAATTGCCAGGTCATTCTCAAGCTGCAATAGCTGCTTATCCTTATTTGTCATGCACTGGAGAACAAGTTAACGTTGCGAATGATTGGGGCGTATTTAAAGAAATTTATTGTGCAGGAAACGATTCTGTTTTTATCTTTTTAGAGGATGTACTCACTGAAGTAATGGCATTATTTCCATCTAAGTATATTCATATAGGTGGAGATGAAGCACCGAAATACAGATGGGAACATTGTGATAAATGTCAGACAAGAATGAGGCAAGAGGGCTTAAAGGATGAGCATGAGTTACAAAGCTATTTTATTGGAAGAGTTGAGCATTTTTTAAACCAAAAAGGGAGACAATTGATTGGTTGGGATGAAATATTGGAAGGTGGTTTATCACCAAACGCTACAGTGCAAAGTTGGCGTGGAATGAACGGAGGAATTGCAGCAGCAAATACAAACCATAAAGCCATCATGTCACCAACAAGTCATGCCTATTTTGACTATGATTTAAAGTCAATTGATTTGGAAAAGGTCTATTCCTTTGATCCAATTCCAGATAGTTTATCTAGTGAGAAAATTAAATATATTATTGGAGGAGAATGCAATATGTGGACTGAGCATGTGCCAAATGAAGCTGTTTTAGATAGTAAAGTATTTCCGAGACTTTTGGCAATGAGTGAGGTTTTATGGTCGTATCCTGAAAAAAAGGATTATGAAGCATTTTATAATCGCGTGCAGAAACATTATCCAATTCTTAGCTATTTAAATGTTGAATTCGGTGAAGAAACTTTGCCTGTTAAGATTAATATTGAGGTTTTAAATGACAGTATAATGATCCAATTAGTGCCAGGACACCACAATTTAGAATTGAGATATTGTTGGGGACAGAAAGAAGACGTGTACTTTCCATTTTATAATATTTATTCAGAGAATTTTGCTTTAGATCATTCAGGATTGTTAGTGATACAAGCTTTTAAAGATAGTGTTGAATATGGTGATTGGGTTACGCAATCCTTTGTCTTCCACAAAGCACTTGGTAATCCCGTTGATTATAAATCTAAGTTTAGTGAATGGTATAGTGCTGGAGGCAATTTTGGCTTAGTGGACGGAAAAATAGGAAGCTTAGATTTTAGAGATGGCAATTGGCAGGGCTTTTGGGGAGATGACATAGATTTGGTTGTTGATTTAGGAAGAGCACAAACCGTGACGAGTATTTCATCTAATTTTTTTCAGTATAATAATGCTTGGATATTTATGCCTGAAGAAGTTATTTTTGAGGGATCAAAAAATGGAATTGATTTTATTGAGTTAGGAAGGATTGAAAATAATACAGATCCAAAATTGAGAGGTGAGTTAAAAGAAATCTATCATTCAAACTTTGAAAGCCAAACTATTCGTTATATTAGACTTCACGCTAAAACCATAGGAGAAGTACCTACATGGCATGAGGCAGCAGGTGCTAAAGCATGGTTATTTATTGATGAAATTATTGTGAAATGAAAATCGAGGTTTGTGTAACAAGTATAGAAACTGCCATTGTTGCCGATAAATTGGGAGTCAATAGAATAGAACTTTGTTCTGCCTTAACTTCAGGTGGCTTAACACCTAATTATGGTTTAATTGAAGCTTGTGTTGAACAAACTAGTTTAGAGGTAAGTGTCATGATTCGTCATAATGAAGGAGATTTTGTTTATTCTGACGCTGATCTTGATATCATGCTTAAGGACATTGAAATGGCAAAGGTATCAGGTGCTACTGGGGTGGTTTTTGGATGTTTAACAGAATACAATACAATTAATTTTGATCAATGTGAATTTTTAATTTCGAGAGCTCAGGCGTTAGATTTGGATGTCACTTTTCACCGAGCATTTGATTTTTTAGAAGATCCTTTTCAAGGAATGGAGGTGCTTGTGGATTTGGGTTTTGATAGAATACTCACATCAGGTAAAGCTGAAAGTGCTGAACTTGGCATCAGTTTGCTAGAAGATTTGGTTAAGTCTGCTAATCACAGGATTGGAATCATGGCTGGAAGTGGTATTAATTCAAGCAATGTTGCTAAAATAGTTGAGGTAGGTGTAGATGCCATTCATTTCTCTGCACATAGGTCTGCATCCGCTTCAATCGATTTTGGAATGGGAATAAAAACAGAACCGGATACCCAAAAAATTAAGGCAATTATAGACGTGTTACGATAAATGTTAAACCTTAAATCAAATTTTATTGCTCTCCTTTTTGTTCAATTATTTTGTGGACAATTTCTGATGGCTGAAGAAATTAAATTAGATCAACCTTGGACTTTTAATCAGGAGGGAAAAGCAGAATGGTATCCAGCCACTATACCAGGAGTAGTTCATACAGATTTATTAGCGAATGATCTAATTCCTGATCCCTATTGGGAAAATAATGAAAAGGAACTTCAGTGGATTGAAGATCGAGCCTGGAATTATAAAACAACATTTAATGTCACATCAGAACAGCTGAAAAAGGCAAATATTGAAATGGTTTTTAAGGGCTTAGATACATATGCTAGAGTAAAATTGAATGATAGCGTAATTTTAATTGCAGATAATATGTTCAGGGAATGGAGCCTTGATGTTAAATCTCTTTTAAAGCAGGGTAAAAATAGTTTAGTGATTAATTTTTTATCTCCACTTCAAGTAAATAAGGTTAAACATGATCAACACTCGTATACATTGCCTTCTGGCTGTGAAACGGTTGAGACTAAAGTAGGAAGTTATACAAGGAAAGCTGCTTATCATTTTGGATGGGATTGGGGACCACGTTTTGTTACCGCTGGAGTCTGGCGACCAATTGTGTTTCGTTCGTGGGATGTTGCCAGAATCAAAAATATTAACTGTATAACGTCTTCTATTTCTGAAAATAAAGCGAAAATGGTTGCGGAGATTGAAATTGAAACTGATATTGACAAATCACAAAATTTTGCTTTATTTATTGATCATGCTCAAACTTATGTGACACTTAACCCAGGTATAAATAAGATTCACTATAATTTTAAAATTAAGCATCCTAAGTTATGGTGGTGTAACGGATTAGGAAAGCCACATCTGTATACATTAAATGTTAAAATTGGACATGCTAAAGGGTTTCGTTTTTATGATAAAAAGAGTATGAAATATGGTGTCAGAACAATTGAGTTGGTTAATGAAAAAGATGAAATTGGTACGTCTTTTTACTTTAAATTGAATGGTAAACCAGTGTTTATGAAAGGTGCAAATTATATCCCGCAGGATATGTTTATACCAAGTATTGCAAATGAACGTTATGAACAGTTGATAAGTGATGTTCAAGCTGCTAATATGAATATGCTAAGAGTGTGGGGAGGAGGTGTCTACGAGTCTGATTTGTTTTATGATTTATGTGATGCTAAAGGGATTTTAGTTTGGCAAGATTTTATGTTTGCAGGGAGTCTATACCCATCAGATTCTTCGTTTATCAAAACCGTTAGAGCAGAAATTATTGATAATATTAAAAGGTTAAGACATCATCCTTGTATAGCCTTATGGTGTGGGAACAATGAAATTGAAGTGGCTTGGAAAAATTGGGGTTGGCAAAAACAATACGGATTTTCTGTCACTGATTCAATACAAGCTTGGACTGACTACACTAACTTGTTTAAAGATTTGATTCCCAGATTAGTTCGGCAACATGATGGTGTCAGGAATTATACAAGTACTTCACCATTGAGTAATTGGGGTACAGCTGAAAACTTTAATCATAGCTCAATGCATTATTGGGGTGTTTGGCATGGAAAGGATCCATTCGAAAAATTTGCTGAAAATATAGGTAGGTTTATGGTTGAGTATGGTTTTCAATCCTTCCCTTCTATTGAAAGCTTAAAGAAAGTTGCAAACGACTCAAGTTTATATCTAGAATCTGAGGTAATGAAAAATCGGCAAAAAAGTTATATTGGGAATGGTCTAATTTTAGATCATATTAACCAATATTATAGTTCTCCCACCAGTTTTATAGAATTTGTAACGCTCAGCCAGAAAGTGCAAGCCAAAGCACTAAAAATGGCAATTACTGCACATCTGTCAAACCAACCACATTGTATGGGTACGTTATTTTGGCAGTTAAATGACTGTTGGCCTGGACCCAGTTGGAGTGTGATAGATTATTATGGTAATCATAAAATTGCTTTCGATACCATTAAATCCGTTTTCGAAAAGTAGTTAAGGTATTGCTATTACAAATCATTGTTGACCAGCAGAAGATTGGGATTGTTGTCTTTTTTCATTTTAGAACGGTTATATGCCATTCTAGCAATTGATAATAATACAATCTTTTCTAGGGTCTGAGCATGTGTGAAGTTTTGAGCAATTTCAATGGTGTAAAACCACTTGTTTTTGTTCCATGTCAAATTTAACTTTGCGACAGTCTTATTCTCCTTGTCCACATAAATCCAACCTTCGGTGGTTTGTTTTCTAGTATAAATATTCTCACCAATATGAGTGTAGATACCATTGTTGGTCAGGAAAGATAATGTGTCGTTTGCCGAATTAACTAAATACCGCTTACCTTTTTCTTTTGTACCTAAATGATCTTTCTTTATTCGTCGTACACGTTTAAATTCATAGCCGATATCTCCAAGAATCTCATAAGTTTTTAGTTTCATGCTTAAACGAGTGGAGTCATTTTCATTATCAACAACTACAAATTCGTAAAAATCCTTTCTTGATATGGTGCATACTAAGGTTTTGTTCTGAGCAAATGATTCTTGAGCATATAATAGGCCAATTAAAATCACCAAAAAAACTGTTTTCATAAATTAGTTTAATTCTTCGGACAGTTAATAAAAAAAGGGGATAGTTAATTAATTTCAAAAACAAAAATGATTTCTAAAAATTATGATCTCCCAATAAACATTAGGAGATCACAATACTACTTATTTGAAAAAATTATCGACTTCAACCAATGTGTAAGGTCTAGATCTTTGTTTTGCTGTCTTATAGACGCAGAACCTAAAGTTAAGGTTGCTTAAATAAATGGTTATTACATTTTTTAACTCTTTTTAAGAAATCTTCAAGTTTATGATTCCAGTTATTCTATGGTAATTTCATCAATAAATAACCAAGCTTTTCCACCGGCACCTAAGTGCCAATCTGGGCAATTTCCAGGATAGGTTAACTCTACTTTAATGAATTTTACTTTGACAGGGTCATTCATGCGTTTTGTGAATGCCTTTGTATAAGCACCATATTTATCTCTGGGAAAATCATTCTGAATGTTTGCGACTTCTTTGAAGCTTTTCCCTGTATTTGAAACAGATATCTTAACAGCTTTAGGAAACCAAATCCAAGATTTAATATCTTGCAAAGTACCAACTGAAATTAAATTAATGGTTTCATAATCGCCAAGATCAACAATAGCACTTACATTGGTTCCTTGATAACCTTGCCAATATCCGGTTCTAAAGTTAGAGCTTCCAGTTAAATAATCAATTAATGCATGGTCTCCACCACCCGAATATTGATTACTGTATTCATTCTCAATGTGAATAGATCGTCCCCCTTTTATTTTTTTATAATTAGCAGTTACAGACTTACTCATTTTTTCGTTTTCTAAAGTATATGCTTTAATGGTGGCTGTATTTGAAATGAGTATTGGTCTGCGATATTTCTTTTCTTGTTCACCATTAATACTATATTTAATTTCACAGTTCTCGCAAATATTTTCAATTCTCACTTTAAGAGTATCTGTAAAAGTCTGTTGTGAAGAAGAAAAATAGGGGACAGGAGGAATTCGGTCAATTAATGCTATTTCAGATGCTCGTATAGTGGTGTCTTTGCTTCCCCAGCTTTCATTTGGTGAAGAACCCATGATAAAAATCATTTCTCCACCAGCCATTATATCCTCGTGTTTGATATACGACTGGTTAAAGTTCTCTCCGTTTAATTGAGCGGATTGGATGTAAATATTATCGTTGGATAAATTCTTGGTTTGAATTGTAAAAGTTTTTCCATTTTCAAGGTTAATCCTTGAATGATCGAGGTGAGGTGTCCCGATTGTGTAGTAATCAAGCCCCGGTGTAACAGAATAAAATCCTAAACTGCTTAATACATACCATGCTGACATTTGTCCGCAATCTTCGTTTCCTGATAATCCATCAGGAGCATTACTATATTGTTCAGTTAAAATTTGATGAACTTTTTCCTGAGTTTTATAAGGTTTTTTGACATAATTATATAAATAAGCCATATGATGACTAGGTTCATTACCATGAGCATATTGACCAATTAAACCAGTAATATCTGCCTGATGACGGCCGCTTAAAACCATTTCTGTTGAGAATAACTCATCTAGTTTTTCTTCAAATCCTGCTTCACCACCATATAACTCAATTAATCCTTTAATGTCGTGTGGGACAAACAAGCTGTACTGCCAAGAATTAGCTTCTGTAAAATTAAAATTTACCTCTGCTGGATCAAAACCGGTGGTCCAGCCACCGTTCATTTTAGCCTGCATAAAACCCAACTCAGGGTTGAATAAATTTTGATAGTACTGAGCGCGCTCAATATAATTTTGATAGATTGAATCTTTATCTAAAGCTTTTGCGAAAGTTGCAATACACCAGTCATCATAAGCATATTCTAGATTTTTTGATACAGATTCAGATTCATCACCTGCAGCAATATAACTTTGGCTTTTATAAGCACTTAAACCAAAATGGTCTAACTCTGCACTATGGCACATGGCTTCAAGGGCAAGGTTCACATCAAAATCTGAAATACCTTTAACGAAGGCATCTGCAATTACTGGTACTGAATGATATCCAATCATACAGTCAGTTTCATTACCGCTTAATTCCCATACAGGTAAACGTCCCCCTTGTTTATAATGATTTAAAAAGGATTGAATAAATGCCTTAGTTTTGTCTTGTTCAATAATTGTATAGAGTGGGTGGGCACCACGAAAAGTGTCCCAAAGTGAGAAAATGGTATAAGCATCTCTACCCTGGGTTTGATGAATTTTTTGATCCATGCCCCGATATTTACCATCTACATCAGAAAATAAGTTAGGAACAATCATGGTATGGTATAACGCAGAATAAAAAATGGTCAATTTGTCTTCATTTTTGTCTTTAACTTCTATTTTGCTTAACGCGGCTTCCCATTTGGATTTAGCATTCGTTTTATACTTTTCAAAATCCCAGTGCAGAGCTTCAGCTTTTAAATTGGCTTTTGCACCATCTATGCCAGTTGCAGAAATACCTACTTTAATTATTACTGAACTTGGGTTATTGGCAAAATTCAAAATTCTAAAATAGTCTGGTCGTTCATTTTGTTTCAAGGGTAATTGGGCTTCAAATGGCTCGGAAAATGCCATTACAAAATACACATGCTGCTCAACTGCCCATGCTTTTGATATCCTATACCCCGAAATGGTTGTTTCGTTTTCAATATTAATGGCATAATCTAGTACCATATCTCTATGGTTAAGATCCAATAAGATTTTATTGTCCTGTGAATTGTCAAATTGATACTGATGAATGCCCACTCGTTCTGTTGCCGTTACGCTGACAGTAGTTTTGGCTTCATTTAATTTCACATTATAAGTACCAGGCATTGCATTTTCCGAATCTTTATTAAAACTGGATGGTGTAATGTCATGATTCAAAAGTTGATCGTACGTTAAAGCTTGATTGTGATTGAATGGCATTAATAAAACATCTCCATAATCAGATACACCTGTACCACTTAAATGTGTGTGAGAAAAACCGTAAATGATAGAGTCGGTGTAATGGTAACCAGAACAACCATCCCATCCTTCTAAACGCGTGTCTGGGCTTAATTGTACCATACCAAATGGTAAAGTCGCTCCTGGATAAGTATGACCGTGTCCACCAGTTCCAATAAAAGGGTTTACTAATTCGTATGCTGACTTTTGAATTGTTGGTTGATCACAAGACCATAATCCTAAAGTAAACAATACTATCAATGTAAAATATTGTGTTTTCATGATCTCTTAATTTGTTTTAATTCATTCCATACCAAAGCACTTGCACCCAGAATGGCACCATTGTCATTGTCTAAATCTGAAATAATAATATTGACTTTATTTTTAAATATTTCTAATAAATAGGATTCAAAATATTTGACTAATGGTTTTAAAAGGATATCTCCTGCCTTGGCTAAACCGCCATAAAGAATAATTGTTTTGGGGTTAGTAATTGCAACAGCATTTGCTAATCCTAAAGCTAATTTTTGAGCAGTATAATCAAATATTTCAATAGCTAATGAATCTTGTTTTTGAGCTGCCTCAGCAATGGTTTTTGCATCTAATTCTTCCGGTTGCATTTCTTTTAAAGTACTATTTCCTTCAAATGTTTTCAGTTTCAATATAGCAGTTTTCACAAGACCAGTCGCTGAAGCATAAGTTTCAAGACAGCCTTTTCTATTGCAGCCACAATCTCGACCTTCAGGTTCAATAATAACATGCCCTAATTCACCACCAAAGCCATCATGTCCATAAATTAGTTGACCATTACTAACAAACCCACTTCCCAGACCTGTTCCAAGAGTAACCAATACAAAATCTCGAATATGTTTTGCTGCCCCGTAAGTCATTTCTCCAATAGTAGCAGCATTTGCGTCATTGTTGACATAAATAGGTAAATCGTAATGGACTTTCAGTAATTTCACCAAGTCAATAATACCCTTCCAAATTAAGTTTGGCGCGTATTCTATTGTGCCATTAAAATAATTACCATTTGGTGCCCCTATTCCGATACCAACAAGTTTAAAATTTGGCAATTTATCTAGCATTAAATCAACCTCGGTTTTAACTGCCTCAATAAGTAATTCTGGCGTTAGAAAAGCAATGGTGGACAGTGTATTTTTATTGTGACAATATCCTTCCTTATCAATTAATCCAAATACGGTATTAGTACCGCCAATATCTATACCTAAAGCTAATTCCGTCATTAATTTTGTTTTATTTTATGACCAGAAATACCATAATAGATGAGATATATTACCCCTAAAAGGGGAACAATAAATGAAGTTTGGACGTTGAAAATTTCAATAATTTGGCTTTGAATAAATGGTAGTGCAGCCCCACCAACAATTGCCATTACTAAGAGGGATGAGCCCTGGCTGGTATATTTCCCTAAATCTTTGATTGCTAAAGAAAAAACATTGGACCAACCAATTGAAAAGAACAAACCAGTACCAATGATTGACCAAAAAGCCAGTTCGCCAGTTGATGTAATAGTCATTGCAATTAGTAAAACGTTTATAGTTGAGAAGATAACAAGTGATCTAGCAGCTTGCCCTTTGCTTATTATAAAGGCCAAGTAATTAACCGCAAGAAATATTAAATAAATGGCAATTTCTCTTAAACTCAAAAAATCAAAATAAATACCTTGATCGTCGACTTTTAAGCTTGTTACAAGATAAATAATGGTAACTAAGGTTAGACTGATAATTGGCATAATAACCAATTTCTGTATTGGTGTGTATTTTTCATTTAATGAAACACTTGCCATTAATCTGCCAATCATCAAGCCACCCCAAAAGTAGGATAAGAAGTAATTTGCTTCTGCTTCTTCTAAGCCCATAATGGAGTTATCCTTAATAAATTTCACAATCCAACTCCCTATTGAAACTTCAGAGCCAACATAAAAGAATATTGCAAAAATACCTAATACTAAATGTCTTTGTTTGAAAATCTCCAAACCGTTTTCAATTTTTTCCGTATTTGTAAATGAAGGCATTTTACTAAACCTGACCATGATGGCCAATACAATAAAAATTAAACCATTAATTAAATAAGCATTTCCGATTGAACTTGCACTTTGTTCTCCTCCTGAAAAAACTTTGTAAATCAAAATAGTACCAACTAAAGGTGCAAGAGTTGTACCTAAGGAATTGAATCCCTGCGCTAAGTTTAATCTGCTAGAAGCTGAAGCAGAATTTCCAAGAATAGTGGCATAAGGATTTGCACAAATCTGTAACAAAGTAACACCACTAGCTACAATAAAGAGCGCTGCTAAAAAAGCTGAATAAGAGTTCATTAATGCCGCAGGATAAAAAGCTAAACTTCCTACACCACATATAATTAAACTGATAGCCATTCCATTTTTATAACCAATTTTATTAATTGGATCCTTCCCCGAGTTGGAAGATATTAAAAAATAGATTAACGAAATGACAAAGAATGCCCCAAAAAAGACCACTTGAACATAAGATTGTCGAGTTGGTGTTAGATCAAAAATACTTTGGAAGGTATTGATTAAAATATCATTCATTACAGTAATAAACCCCCACATAAAAAATAAGGAAGTCAATAAACTAAAGGCAGTTTTATACGAAGGGTTTGAATTCATATTTGAAAATTGGTCTGCTAATGTACAATTTTAAAATATTAAATGCTTGCTGATCAAAAATAGATTTAAGACTTGAGAAAAACTAGTCAACTTCTATTTTTTGGAGTGTTGTAGCTTGTCCAATCTGGGAAAAAATAACCTCATTAATTAAACCATTTTCTTTGATAAAGGTGAACGTTACAAGCACCAATTGAGAGAATAGTTTGGTTTGTGATAAAGGAAATAATTCAAATTGTTGCTGTCCAGTTAATTGAGCAAACAACCGATTTTCATTTATTGAAACAGTGAAATTAAAGTCTGGTTGTACTTCGTAAACACCAGTATAAAGTTTAAGGTTCTCATCAGGAATAACGATATTTAAAATTGATTCGTCCTGAATTTTTCCGTTATCTAATAAATCGCAAATTGCTAAGTAAGTTTTTAGAGCATTGATTTGGTATATTTTAACCTTATGTAATAAATTATTTATAGCGAGAATTTTATAGCGGTGAATGTCATTTTTATAAAATGGATCAGTTAGAAAGTAGTTTATAATATCATCTTCATTTGTAGATTTTGAAGGTCAGAAAACCACACAAACTTATCAGCTAATTCATCTAAGTTTCTGCTAACCATCTCTTTGATTTTAATGAAGTCGCCTTCTGCGGCTTTCCAATGGTAAATGTATAGAGCATTTAATTGGTTGATAACTGTAGTGTATTCATCTGAGACTTTATCAATATTACGTCATAAACTTTGGTAACCATTATCATGAATTTGAATGCTGTTGTAATTCAAAATGATGAAAAATGATGCATAATTAGTCACATCATTATAATGAATGCAAGCATAATCCCAATCACCACCAATACAATTTCTCCTACGGCGTAAATAAGTTATTTAATAAATTTATTGTCATTTAATAAGTTTTGCCTGATGGTTTTAAAAAATTTAATCATAATTCAGAGGTTTGAGTTTATTGAAAAAACTGATCGACTGAATTTATTCAAAAAATTCGTAACGAAAGGTATATAGTACCAATACGTTGGTTGGTATTTGATTGTTTAGGTCAATTTTTACCGTTGTTAAATTTTCTGCTGATGTATCACTTGGCTCATCAAAGTATAATGCATGAAATTCAATATGTAACCCACTTTCATCTGATAAATAGTTGTAGCGCACATTTTTACAACCATCTTTCTCGGATTGTATAGGAAAGTTACAGTTAAAATCTTCTATCATAACTGCTGGCTCATCAAAGCATGCACCATCTACAAAACAATCTTCGAAATCAGTGGTAGAAATGAGAAAAAATGGATGAGTGAGCAAATCGTCATCAAATGAGACAATGGTATCGTTTATTTTTGCGACTAAATCAGTATGGTACGTTTCACGTCTACAAAAGTGAAACACGTCTGAGTTATAGTTTGTTTTATAGTTTACAAAGGGCATTGATTTCAAAGTGCTTTTATTCGACATAAGTTTAAAAAAAGGTTTTCGATCATTTTCATTGTCTTGTCCAATGTTGGATTCGAAATATTTAGTATTGTAATAATCGTTTCTTTTATTGATGAGATCTCCAATCATATAAACTAACTCGGTTGATTTAGAATAAGTCAATGTTGTGTCACCATTAATGTAACTATATGAAGTTATATGTGATGTATCAATTCTAGACAATTTTTCTGCTTTATAGTATTTTGTTACAGTTAATTTTTGCCCTGATTTTGCGTAAATATTTTCTTCGGTGACATAATAATTATAGTCTTGAATCCCACGTTTGATTATCATACCATTCTTATCCAATTCTATCATCCATTCTAACTCATCATCATTATTGTAAATTTTAACTTTTCTTACACTAGCAGATTGGTAATAAGAAGTGTTTTCTAAACTAAAAATTGAATTCAAATGAGACTCAAATTGACTATTAAAGCTCCAAGTATTTTTGTAAGGCGTGTAATCTTGAAAAGCAGAAGTGTCTATGTCAACTTGTTGAGCAAATAGATTTATCGATTGTGTTCCTGTTAGCATTAATAGCAGGAGATATAAATATTTTTTTTGCATTAACTCATATGTTCTTAAACGCGGGGCAAAATATTATCATTAAATTTTGTACTAATCTATTGATTTTTTATTAGAATCCTTGAATTTTGAAACCTCTTAATGTTGCGCCTTCAAAACCAGGATGCGGAGTTGTTAGGATCATTACAAAAAATAACTGGTTTTCACTTGTCTGATATCCAGATAAGTAATTCAATTACGCTGAAGTAATTTGATAGAGGGCTTGCTGTGATTAATTTCCCCTTCATCATAATTAATTATTGAATATATTATTGAACTCGGACTTTGTAATTCTATAATATAATGAATCCTCTAATCCATGACAAAGCCCTTTTTTCCAAAAAGTCAAGCCGAGTTTTTCAAGTACGCTTACAGATGCAGTATTATCTTTTGCAACTCTACCAATAATTTCGGGCAAATTTAATATGTTGAAACCATAGTTTAAAGTTGCAATGGCAGATTCAGTTGCATAACCTTTATTCCATTCATTTCTGAAAAATCTAAAGCCAATATCAATGTATTCTTCTTCATTTAGTTTTAACCCACACCAGCCAATAAATTTTTCATCAGCTTTACGCACAACTGCCCATCTTCCAAATCCATGTAGTTGGAAATGATCATATGCTTCTAAGAATGATTTTGCTGAAGCAAGCGACTCAAATGCCTTATCACCAGTATATTTTATGACTTCAATATCTTTATTAAGATCATAAAAGGATTGTGCATCCCTAATATCAAATTCTCTTAATATTAAGCGTTGTGTTTCAAAAACGAAAGCAGACATTAGATTGGAAATTTAAGCTAAATTAAAAAATAAGTCCAATTCTCAATTGATAAATATTTATTAAAATATAATCTATTGCGGGTTCCAAAATCAGGTTGAATAAAATAATGGTTAGATTTATGTGCAAATACCCTTTTGATTATGCATAAGTATTTAATAATTTTTTTCCTCTTCGTTTGTTTAACAAATTCACAAGGACAAACAGCTCCTGAGGTAGTTTATACAACTGGTCACACTACCCAAATCAATGCCATGACGGTTACTTCAAATAACAAATTTTTGGCCTCAGCGGGAAATAATAAACTAATCAAAATTTGGGATATTGCTTCTGGAAGAGAGTATAGAACCTTGACAGGAACAGATGGTAGAGTCATAGATTTGTTTTTTTCATCTGATAATTTCACACTAATTGGAATCTCCGCTAATCAAGAAATGATAGGCTGGAATATTATCACTGGTGAAAAATTATTTGAAACGACTTCAAGTGGGAATTTTAAATTAGGAGCAACCTTTAAAAAAAATGGTAAGGACATTATTTATGCCACACCTGATAATCAATTGGCTCACTTTAATATTGAAACTAAAGCGGTAAAGGTTTTTGATGAAGATTTTTACTGTAATGGACTTGTAGTTGACAAAAAACAAAATAAAATTTATGCGGTTAATCATCTTGGAGATATCAAAGTGTATGATTTGAATTCTTACCAAACCCTAAGCGAGTTTAAGGTTGGGGGCAAACCTGCAAACCCGATTATGCGACCGTTAATTACACCAAACGGAAATTTTATGATCAATGTGCTGGTTGACAATTCTCTTCGTTTGATTGACTTAAATACCGAAAAGGTTGTCATAGAATCATCAGCGTTTAAATCCCCAATTAATGCCTTTGAAATTGATCCTCAAAAACCATATGTGTATTGTTCATTTCATAGTGGTGAAGTTGTCATTTATGATTATCGAGCAAATAAAATTATCGACAATTTTAATGAGCGTGAGGTTTATGGTGTAAATGGTATGACAACTTACCCTGATGGTGATGTGTTAATCTTATCCTATTTTGATTTGATTCGGTTTTACAATGTTAGATCCAAACAGTTTTTTAAGCGACTGTCTCCTAAGGTTTCTGTAATTGATAACATGGCATATGATCAAAACGGGGTGTATTTAGCCGCAGCAAGAACTCAAAAAGGTAAGATTGAAATTTGGGATTTAAGATTAAACAAAGTTGTTAAAGAGATATATGGCATTTTTCCTTGTGAATTCACACCAGATTCTAAAAAGCTGGTATTTGGCACTGGAGCTGCATTTGTTGAGTATGATACAGAAACTTGGGAAATGACTGGTAAATATGATACCAAAGGTCAATTATTTCAACAGATTGCGTTTTCAAAAGATGGAGAATATCTTGCCATGGCAGGATTTAGTGATGAGATTAGGCTATATAAAACAGAGACTAAAAAGCAATATAAATCCCTAAGAGGTCATGTTAATGTAACGTCTTTAGATTTTCATCCAACTAAACCATTATTAGCCTCTTCGGCGTATGATGCTGCAACAAAAATTTGGAATTTTGAGCAGGGAAAGTTGTTACATACATTTAAAGATCAAACCATAGTGGTATCCGGTACAAAATTTAGTCCAGACGGCTCAGTTTTAGTGTCAACAGCATGGGATAAAACCATATGCGTTTATAATCCTAGTAATTATACTTTAATCAAAAAATGGTCTGGACACCATGGCAATATTGCTGGATTAGATTTTAATAAAACTGGAGAAGTTTTTGTTACATATGCTACCAACCAAGGCACATATGAGGCAGATAATTCTGTTATTTTTTGGGATTTAAAAGGCAATCAAATTCACCAAGAAGAATCTCATACATCTGGTATAAAAAAGGCTCTTTTCGATAAAAAAGCGGATTATGTTTTCTCAGCTTCAGATGATGGTTCTATTAAAATAACCGATTATAAAAAGAAAAAGGTTTTGGCAACCTATATTGCTGTTGGTGGTGATGAATTCGTTATCTACACACCTGAAAATTATTATATGGCCTCTAAGAAAGCATTGTCAGCCATTGCATTTAGAATAGGGACAAACCTAGTTCCTTTCGAGCAATTTGATATCAATTTAAATCGACCAGACCTAATTGCAAAGGCAATAGGCAAGTCACCAGAACAATTGATTAGGGCTTATGAGTATTTATATAAGAAACGGTTAAGAAAATTTAATCTAGAGGAGGGCAGTCTTAAAATTGATTTTAATCTACCAACAACTGAAATAGAAAATGAGGTACCCTTAGTAACTTCAGCCTCCGAAATTGAAATTTCAATTAAATCTCAGGATGAAAAATACACAATTAATCAAATCAATATTTACGTGAATGATACCCCAATCTACGGTGAGCAAGGTTTTAGACCGGCCTCCAAGGTTAATAGTCACCGTAAAGTTGTCAAGGTACCAATTATTGAAGGAGTTAATAAGATTCAAGTGTCTTGTATTAACTCCAACGGTACAGAATCATTATATGATACTAAAGAGGTCATTAAAGAAGCGACAACTAATAAAAATGACTTCTATTTTGTCGCTATAGGTGTATCGAATTATAAGGATAATCGATTTAACTTAACTTATCCGACGAAGGATGCTAAGGACATGGTTGCCAAACTAAGTGGAGCAAGTAGCTTGTACAATAAAATTTACACTAAAACGCTCTTAAATGAAGAAGTTAACAGCGAAAATATAAGTGCATTAACAGATTTCTTTGCGAATTGTAAACCAGATGATGTTGCTGCTATATTTATTGCAGGACATGGCCTTTTAGATGAAAATTTTGATTACTTCTTTGCAACCTATGATGTTGATTTTGGAAATCCATCAGTTAATGGACTGCCATATCAAGATATTCATGCTTTATTAAATGCAATAAAAGCTTATCGCAAATTATTAATAATGGATACCTGCCATTCAGGTGAGCTAGACAAGGAAGAGGTTGAATCAAGTGGGAAGGTGGTTGAAGTGGAAGAGGGGGATATTCAATTTAGAGCTGCAGGTTATTCTGTTCAACTGAAAGAAGCCTTTGGTTTTGAAAATGCTTTAGAATTAACGCAAGATTTATTTTCTGATACAAGAAAGGGAAGTGGTGCTACGGTGATCTCAAGTGCTGGAGGGGCAGAGTACGCCATGGAAAGTGATGAATGGAAAAATGGCTTGTTTACCTATGCTTTTTTAAGTGGATTATCTGGTGCTGCAGCAGATTTAAATAAGGATGGACAAATCCAAATCTCCGAAATACGATCATATGTCAATGCAGAGGTTGCTAAATTATCTGGCGGTAAACAGGTCCCAAGTTCTAGAGAAGAAAACATCAGTGCCGATTTCCCGATTTATAGGAAATAATCCACCAATCGACTTGCATTCTAAAAATTATTAACCACAATTTTTGAAGTTTTTACTTCGTCATTATTTTGCAGTTGAACAATGTAAATACCTTTTGATAATTCTGGAATAAGTACATTGTTTTGTGACTTTATAGATTCCTGATAAACGAGTTTACCAGAAATATCAAGTATAAAAAGAGTACTGAAAGCTTCGTTAGACTCCCAAGTAATTGTTTGTCCAGGTACTACAGGGTTTGGATAAATAGTCAGTTTAGACTGCTCAAAATCATCTAGAGAAGCGGTTCCTGTAAATTTATGGAATATGCCTGGTCCTCCGGATAAGTACCCATTGTTTGGTGCTAACTCAAGTGCATAATTAAAAACCCCAATCATTGAGTCATTAAAGACCCATATATTTCCGCCATTTGATGTGTGATAAACAAAAGTGGTATCTTGAGAAATAATTGTAATGACACCATTAAGTTCATTTCTAAAATCAAGATCAGCTAAATAAGAATAGGCATGATGATCGGGCACAAAAAGTGTGTCCCATGTATTGCCATTATCATTGGTTTTATAGAATTCTAAATGTTCTCCAGCGGCCCATTTTATTGGAGCTGCATAGGCACTAGATGATGTCGTTTGAACAACCTTCCCAATAACGGTTTGGTCATCAGGTAATGTGAATCCTTGCCATGTTGCGCCACCATCACTTGTACAATAAGCACTTCCGACAGCACTAAATGTACCATCAAAAAAACCAATGGTACCATTCATAGCATCAATAAAATCCATGGATACTGGATAAGCTGAAAAGGTAGTGCTGTTCCAGTTTGAACCGCCGTCAGTTGTTGAATAAAGGACTTGATCTACTGCTAAAAAACCAATGTTTTGATCGATAAATTGTCCCAACCCAAATCCTATACCAGCCTCGGTTGAATCAGGCGAGATATCTTGCCAAGTGGCGCCATCATCAAGTGTTTGAAAAATAAGAGTGGGGGTAGCCATATTACTAAAATCTCTCATGACTACAACTCCTTCACCTTCTGCATAAAAATGCATGTCTAAAAATTCTGGTCCAAAGAGAGGAAGTGTTATATCAGTCCAACTATTTCCACCATCCGCTGTTTTCTTTAAACCATAACTAAAACCAAAAGACTCGTACATAAAGGCATACCCAATATGATCATCTACAAAACTAAAAGCATCAATATGATGATCGGGTGCAGTATTGTAAACTGTCCATTGTCCAAAACCAAATATACTATTCGAAAATATAAGAAGTGTAATAAGCCCTTTGAGCAATTTCATAATTTTGAATTTTAAAATGACTAACGTTTTGTACAAAGCTAGACCAATTAAATTCAAAAAAAATATAAATTTTCGACTATCGCTTATGAATTTCCGCCATTTCATCTTGAATTTGTGAAGCCGTCAATCCAGTCTTGTTTTTAATAAATGCACTAAAACTAGCAGGGCTATCAAATCCTAAGTCATACGCAATTTCCTTATGATTGAGTTCTCCAAATAAGAGCAATCTTTTGGCTTCCAATAGTATTCTTTTATGGACAATTTGTAATGGTGAATCACCTAGATGTTTTTTTGTGAGGCTGGCCAGTTTTTTTTCACTAATTGACAGGTGTTTAAAATAAAAACTTACTTTTTGTTCCTTTTTAAAATATTGATCTATTAATTGTAGAAAACGATAGATTTCAGGTTGCTTTTGAGAGTGATCTTCAGTCTGTATTGGAGTAGAGACGAGATCAAATAACAATGCTTGCAGCAAGTGTCTCTGTATTTCTTTAAAGTGTTTAGGTTTGTTAATTTGACTGGACACTATCAAGTCTTTATATTGGTTGAGCTGGGCAATCAATGACTTGTTTTTTTCAAATAAAATGGCACTTTGACCAGTCCAAAGTCTAACTTCTAATAATTGCTGAAGTTTTGTAGAAGCAATGACAGGCGTTTGGAATTGAATGACATAACCATGCGATCCTGGAGCCCTGTTTAGCAAATGAACCTGTCCAGGGTAGATAATATAACAACTATTTGATTTGACTTCATATTCCTTAAAATCGATTAAATTTTTACCTCCCCCTTGATTAAACCACATGACTTCAAAATAGGTATGCCTGTGTTGACGTGTGAAATCATAGTGGTTTTTATGTGCTATTTCTTTGATCTGAATGGATTCGCTACCTGATTCTAGATTATGACTTGGAATATGATTTTGGTCAGGCATTAATTCTAAATGTACGAAATTAATTGGTTTACTAATAAGATTAAGAATTTTACAAATAGGTTGTCTTAGCTGTAAAATAATTGATTTCAATTAGTCTGGTTAAATTTATTAACACATGAAATATGTGAAGCATTAATCATTAAATTTGTTATAAATTATCTTTATCTATGAGTAGTTCAAAAATTGAATGTCCTAACTGTGCACACGAATTTAGTGTAGAGGATTCTATTTCAAAAAATATAGAGGAAAAATTCAAAAGAGAATTTCAACTCAAACAGCAAGAAATATTGATTGAAAAAGAAAAACAAGACAAAATTTGGCAAGAAAAACAGTTGAAACTAAAGGAAGAGCAATTCGAATTTGAGCAACGACGAAAAAAGGCACAGGAAGAGTATAAAATAAAAATGGAGGCCGATCGGGAAAAAATTAAATTAGAACTCAAAGCTAAAGCACAAGAAGAAGCACAAGAGCAGCAGGCAGCTAAAATGAAAGTTTATGAAGAAGAGGCAACTAAGAAGTCTGTTGAAATAAAAGCATTAAAGGAGAAAGAAATCGCCTTTTTGCAGAAAGAAAAAGCCTTGAAAGACCAACAAGATCAGCTTGAACTGAAAATCAAAAAGGAAAAACTAGAAACAGAAAAATTGGTTGAGGAACGAATAAAAAAGCAAGAAGCTGAAAAGCATGAAATGCAAAAAAGAGAGTTTCAGAAAAAAATGGATGATCAGCAAAAGCTGATTAATGAAATGAAACGAAAGGCTGAGCAAGGTTCTATGCAAATGCAAGGGGAGGTTCAAGAATTGGCAATAGAAGAAGTACTAAAAGCTCAATTTCCATTTGATATTATTGAAGAAGTTAGTAAAGGCATAAGGGGAGCAGATTGCATTCAAACAGTTAGAAATAATATTGGAATAGAATGTGGCAAAATTGTTTACGAGTCGAAAAGAACAAAAAATTTCACCAATGATTGGATTGAAAAATTGAAGGAAGACATGCGAAGAGAAGGAGCTGACGTTCCGGTCTTAATCACTGAGACTTTGCCAAAAGATCAGTCTAGTTTTGCCTTAATAAATGGTGTTTGGGTTTGTTCATTCGCAGAATTTAAAAGCTTAGCTTTTGCCTTAAGAGATGGCTTGATCCGTGTTCAAAAAGTACAAGATGCTAATGAAAATAAGGGAGATAAAATGCAAATGTTGTATTCTTTTTTAACAGGGAATGAATTCAAAAGTCAAGTGGAAGCCATAATTGAAGGATTTAATATTTTACGACTAGATTTAGATAGGGAAAAAAAGGCCATGCTGAACATCTGGAAGAAGCGTGAAAAACAAATTGAAAAGGTGATCACTAATACCATTAATATGTATAGTTCTGTTGAAGGGATAGCCGGTTCTGCCATTCAACCAATTCAGTCATTAGGGTTTGGGGAATTTCTATTAGATTCTGATGAATAATTCCTCCTATTAGATTGATTTTCTGGCTCTCCATGATTACAATGACTTCGTTTTGAAATTAGTGAAGACTAGATTTCGGGTTTATATGCATTGTTTTTAGCAACTTTAACTGTAATTTCACGTTTAATAAGTGGAATTAAGTTAGATTGTCATACTAATTGGCCTGAATTTACGTTTGATAAAAAGTGGTTTTGCGATATATATTAACAACAGTACTATTTATTAGTAGTGTGGTGTCTTTAATGGCAACACCCACTGGTGATATGGACTGTGTTGATGTTGACGTGAACGGGGATGTGACCATCAACTGGTCAATCCAAGGATTAGGTACTTGTAATTTTGATAGTCTTCAAATCCATTGCATTCAAGATGGTTTATTAAGTACTTTAACGAACAATGCTACTTTTCAATTTAATCATATTGGTGCTGGTGCCAATCAGTCTCAAAAACATTATTTTGTAAGATTGTTCACAGATTGCAACGGTACACCGTCAGTGACAGATTCAGATACCTTATCCTCAATTTTTTTAACAATTAATGATTTGGGGGATGGACGAGCAGCATTGGCATGGAATCCAACCCGTACCCCCAAAAACAATGCGGAACATTTTACACAAAGGATTTATAGAGAGTATCCAACTGGAACTTGGACTTTAATTGAGCAATTAGAATATGGTAACTTTAGTCTAATTGATACCATTGATATTTGTTATGACTCTTTATCCTACCGGGTTGAGGTGACACATGGTGTAGGTTGCATGTCAAGTTCTAATATTACAGGAGCTTATTTGGAAGATAAGTTTAGCCCGTTTATTCCTGAAATATCAAGTATCTCTGTTGATACAGTGAATAATATTGTTGTTGTTAATTGGGATGTTAATTTAGCCGAAGACACTTATGGTTATCAGGTTCAAAAATTTGTCAATGGTATTTGGGATAATTATGACACAGTTTACGGTGTTAATAATAACATCTATTATGATTTGAATGCTAGTCACGATTTGCATTCTGAATCCTACGCTATAGCTGCTTTTGATTCTTGTTATAATACCTCAATAATGGTTTTTCAAACCTCTGCAGCATCCAAAGTGCACACCACAATGTATTTAACCGAAACCCTTAATTTATGTGAACTAACAGTACGTTTAAATTGGACTGCTTATGGTGGGTGGGATAATGATGTTAATATTGATCGGTATGATATTATCATGAAAAAAGGAAATAATAATCCAACTATTATAAAAACTGTTTCACCGAGCCAAACTTCTTTTTTATACAATAATTTAGCACCGAACGAAAACTATAGTTTCTATATCAGAGCAGTTTCGTCAAATGGGTTACAATCATATTCTAACGAAAGTTATTTCGCCACAACATCACCTTCCACACCAGAATTTCATTACTTAAGTATGGCTTCACACCTGTTATCCGAAGAAATTGAATTAGAGTTTTACACTGATTCTGTTATCTATGTTATGGAGTATGAGATTGAAAGAAAAGCACCTCACGATTTAGAGTATAACGTAATTGGAACAATTGATCCACTTGATGTGCCATTTTACAGCTTTATTGATAATGATATTAACCAAAACTCAGGAGTGTATAGTTATCGTGTGAATATCATTGATACTTGTGGCATGGTTGGTTATGTCTCCAACTTAGGAAATACGATCTTTTTAAGTATTGAAACTGATGAAGCCAATATGATTAATACCTTATCATGGACAGGTTACTTTGAATTTGATGGCGAAATAGAGGCTTATAGAGTATTTAGAGGTGAAGATGGTGTTTATGGTGGCAACCCTATTGCTACAATTAATGGCAATGTAAGATCTTATGTTGATGATTTATCAGGAGAGTTTAGATCTGAGGGGCGCTTCTGTTATAGAATAGAGGCCGTAGAAAAAAACAATAGTTATGATTTCTCAAGAGCGGTATTCTCAAATGAAGTTTGTGTTACATTTCAACCTATTGTCCATATTCCTAATGCCATAATGGTAAATGGAATCAATACCTCTTTTTTACCGATTATCAACCTTTATGAATTTGATTCTTATCATTTGCAAATTTATGACCGCTGGGGAAAAATTATTTTCGATACTGAAAATAGACATTTTGGTTGGGATGGTAGACAAGCTAGCGGTTTATTTGTACAAGAAGGTGTTTACATTTATCTCCTTACTTTTTCTGACAAGGAAGATAAAAATTATGAGTACAGTGGTGCTGTAACAGTCCTTTTTAAATAGTCTTCTGTTTTTTTTTGTTTTTTTATTTTTTAATAATTAGCTTGGTCTCAAATCTTAAATGAAATGAAGCAGAAACTAAGCGTATTCTTCTTGTGCTTGGCATTTAATATGTTGAGCTTTTCTCAAAGCAAAGAATTTGAAGGAATTATTACCTATCAAAAGTATTTTGAACGAATAACAAGTGATCAATATGCTATTGCATATGAAGAGTATGTGAAAGAAATTGGGGAAACAAATGGTGAGATAGATTATTACTATAAAAATGGTAAGCATAAATGGTGGTCCACAACAGTTGGTTCAGGTGAGTTATTCTACCCTAAACTTAAATACCTTTATATTAAATTAAATCATTCTTATAAAAATTGGCAAAAACATCCGATCGGCAAAACTGACGAAACAGTGATGTCTGCCAAAATTACAGATGAAACTCAAACTATACTTGGTTATACTTGTAAAGTATTTGAGATTAAAACTAAAAAGAACCAGAAGTATGGTGGAACTATGGTTCGAAAATTCTATTTCAGCCCTAAACTATTTATGAATTATAAGACGAAAAAGGCATATAAATATGGTTCTCAAAATATTATTGCAGAATATATTAAGGCTTTACCTCTTAAGATATTAATTGATTTTAAAGGGTGTGTTTTATCTTATACAGCTATAAAGGTTGAGAAAAAAGCGATAGAGGATGATGTATTTGAAACTCCTCCAACAGCTAATTAATTAGGGTTTCTTTTTGCGTTTACTGGCTTTTGCTATTGGGTTAAAGTCTATACAAAGTTGAATCCAGTATTCTAGATTGCTATCATCCACTAATCCTTCTGGATCTATATACACATAACCTTTCATTGGTCTTCCAGTAAAATTCATTTCGCTACAATGAGGGTGTTCAAGCGCTTGATGGTAAATATCTGGATTGATTCTTGCCATAAGTTGATCTTTGATTATTCCGACACACATTTTATCGTTAAGCATGTAACATAATCCGCCCATCATTTTTTTGGGAATAAAATCCAATTGTTTGAGTTGAAGAATTCTGGTAATTCTAGCTTCTAAATTTGTATCATACGCCATAAAAATTCTAAGGTATAAAATCTACAGCTTATTTTAGAAATTAATTTACCTTTTGATTAGCACAGTTCCTTGATAAGTTTCAGGCTCACCCTTTTCATTAGTCAAGTTCACAACCCAAACATAAGGTGCAGCAGGAGCTGGCATCAAATCTTCTGTGTATAAACCATCCCATGGTCTATTAGCATCAGTCGTTTGAAACACCATCTTACCAGATCTGTCATATATAGTCATAGTAAATGGGTATGGATAGATCTCTAAGGCTTTTGGTATAAAGGTCTCATTTAGACCATCTCCGTCAGGTGAAAATGTATTAGGTGCTAATAAGTTATAATCGTTTTCAATTCTAATAACCTCTTTGGCAGTTCTACTACACCCAAATTCATTTACAATTGTACATTTTACCAAATAAGTGCCTTTCTTTTTAAATTCATAAGAAAATTGATTACTAGAAACACGGTAGGTGTTCTCAATTTCCCACATAATTTGCATCTTATTGTCGTCAACCACTGCTAATTGTGAAAAGTATGCTGTAGGAATGGCAGAAGCATTTCTCATTTCAATATCTATTATATTCTCAGGTTTTGCAACTACAATAATGTCTTTAGAAGGGGCAGAGCTTAAGACCTGATGAGTTTCTGAATCTAGTAAATTAAGTTGAACAGTATAAATTCCTGGTTTAACATATTTATGGTCAACAAAACTACCTTTTATAATAGTGCCGTCACCTAAGTCCCATTGATAAATGGCCTTAATTTTAGGAACTGAAGGTTTCAAAAGAACACTTTTGCCTTCACAGAGTTTATCTAGATCACTTAGGATAGATAAATTGATAGATCTATAATCAACTACATTGTCCCCTTCATTCAATGCCGATTGTGTTTCTTCAGGAAGCAGTGCTTCAGGTTGAACCATATTTGGTTCATGATTTAGACTTGTGATTTTTTCAGTACCTAAATTTGGATTTGCTGAAGGTTCAACACCTTGATCTACATCATCAGCATTTGAAATAACTTGATTCGAAGTATTTGTTGGTTGCGTATTTTTACTTTGGTTTAAAGGAGAATCTGTATTGGTTAATTCTGCAATATTCTTAGTCTCTTGAGGGATGATTTGACTTTCAACCTTGTCAATAGAGGTTTGATGAGATGAATTATTATTTATGTTAATAGCATTTTGTTTTGTAATCACATCATTTTCTGCACTAAACCAAGTAATACCAGCAATAATAATGATTCCAGCAGCAACGCCAACCATCCATTTAGTAGTTAAGCCCTTTTCTGGCCCCATCTTTTTGGATAATGCCTCCCACGCTTCGCTTGAGTATGGTACTTCGTACTGCTCAACGGTCTCCTTAATTATTTTCTCAAATCTATCCATTATATGTAATCTGTTCTGAGCTTAATAATGCTCGTAATTTTTGTTTTGCTTTGGCTAAGTTGGATTTCGAAGTTCCTTCCGAAATGCCTAAATACTCAGCAATTTCCTTATGTGTATAGCCTTCCATAACGTATAGGTTAAACACCATTTTGTAACCCGAAGACAAACGACTTATAGCTTCAATTGCTTTATTAGCTTTCACGTTTAAGTCATACATTTCTTCCTCTAAAATTATACCATTCTCTTCCTCAATAGCTGGAATCGAACTTTCTTCTTCAATTGAGTAGGTGTTATTTTTGTTTTTTCTAATCAAATCAATGGCCGTATTTACCATGATTCGCCTAACCCAACCTTCAAAAGAACCAGTATAATTATAAACATCAAGTTTATTAAATACTTTAATGAATCCATTTTGCACCATATCTTGAGCTTCATCTTCGTCTCTAGCATATCTTAAGCAAACTGCAGTCATTTTTCCATAATACTTCTCAAAGAGCTGTTTTTGGTATTTCCGCTTGCCTTTTATACAGCCTTCAATTATATTTCGGAGTTCAGTATTATTTTCCACTTCGCGGTTTACATTTAGAAAACGTTAGAGATACATTAGGGTTGCCTTTTTAAAAAAGAATTTTTCTTAATTCAAAAAGACCACAAATATAAGAGATTACTTTCAAAATCTTTTGTAAATTCGTGCTCTTGAAATTACTAAAATTAATCAAAATAAACTAGAAGAAATGAAAGTTACTGTTGTAGGCGCTGGAAATGTAGGAGCAACCTGTGCAAACGTATTGGCTCATAACGAAGTTGCAAACGAAATTGTATTATTAGATATTAAAGAAGGTGTTGCCGAAGGGAAGGCTTTAGACATGTGGGAAACTTCTCCTGTTAACCTGTACGATTCAAGAATTACTGGATCTACAAATGATTACGCCAAAACAGCCGGTTCTGAAGTGGTTGTTATTACATCTGGAATCCCTAGAAAACCTGGGATGAGTAGAGATGATTTAATTGCAACTAATGCTGGAATTGTTAAGTCTGTAACTGAAAATGTAATCCAACATTCACCTAATGCGAAAATTATCATTGTTTCGAATCCATTAGATGTGATGTGTTATACTGCTTATTTGGCTGCTAAAATTGACAAGAGTAGAGTAATGGGAATGGCTGGTGTATTAGATACGGCTCGGTACCGTTCTTTCTTAGCAATGGAATTAAATGTCTCTCCAAAAGATATTCAGGCTTTATTAATGGGAGGACATGGAGACACAATGGTGCCTTTACCACGATATACTACAGTTGGCGGTATTCCAGTTACTGAGTTAATTGAGGAAGATAAATTAAATTCAATTATTGAAAGAACTAAATTTGGCGGTGGAGAAATCGTTAAATTACTTGGAACATCAGCATGGTATGCTCCTGGTGCAGCAGCAGCTCAAATGGTTGAAGCTATTGTCAAAGATCAAAAAAGAGTTTTACCAGTTTGTTCATGGTTAGAAGGAGAATATGGTCAAAATGATATTTATTTGGGCGTACCTGTCATATTAGGAAAAAATGGTATAGAAAAGATTCTTGAAGTTAGCTTAAATGATGAAGAACAAGCCTTATTGGATGAGTCTGCCAAAGCAGTAAGAAATGTAATGGGAGTGCTTGACAATATGAATGCTTCAAAGTAATTTTTTTACTATAAATTTAAAAAAGGGAGACAACTGTCTCTCTTTTTTTTTGTTATAACCTATATACTGAAGATGACATTCATATAGGAATAGGATTACAAATTCTGACATAACTAGTGTTTTTATTTTACATATTGAGAAAACTGAAAATCGTATATTTGTAAAAACTAAAAAAATTGCAATAGAAAGGATTAACGAATTATGTTAAAAAGATGTTTACAAATATTAATGCTATTATTTCCGATCTTTTGTTTCTCACAATTTGGTTTTAAACAAGATACAACTCACACTAATATTCAGGTTATAAAAAATGGGATTCAACAAAAGTTTCCTTGGGCAGGTGGCTTGGATTATTGTCAATATTCTAATATTGATTTAGATCTGGATGGCACCCAAGATTTGTTCATTTTTGATAAAACCTGCAATAAAATCATTACCTTTCTTCAAAGGGGAACCCCTGGTGTATCTGATTTTAAATATGCACCTAGTTACGAAAAAGTCTTTGAAAGCATTAGCCCTTCTTTATATGGATGGGTGCTATTAGCTGATTATGATATGGATGGTAGAGCAGATATTTTTTCTGCTACCAATGGTGGGGTGTTGGTTTATAGAAATACCTCTACTCCTACCAATGGATTAAGTTTTGAGCTGGTTGCACCATATATTGTCAGCACCTACAACGGTAATCCAAATACTATTTTTGCAAGTCAATCTGATATTCCTGCTATTACTGATGTTGACAATGATGGTGATTTGGATATCTTGGCTTTTTACTTGGGATCTTGTGTTCGATATTATAAAAATCTAAGTCAAGAAACCTACGGGCATAGTGATTCTTTGAATTTTAAAACCGCAAATGTATGCTATGGGAATTTTCAGGAAGCCATGTCCGACAATACCATAAATTTAAATACATGTTGTGACCTGCAGGTGACAGATCCTGAGGATATTGGTAATACTAGACCTGTTATTAATGAGCAGGATAGACATGTTGGCTCCACCTTATTGGCTTTAGATTTAAATGCAGATCAAATGACAGATTTACTTGTCGGAGATGTAGCTTATAAGACCATAACCGCATTAATTAATGGTGGGACAAATCCAAATACTAATGTTTCAATGATTAGTCAAGATAATAATTTCCCATCTTATGATTTTCCTGTGCATCTTCCAATTTTCCCAGGTGCTTTTTATGTAGATATGAATAATGATAGTATTAGGGATTTAATGGTTTCACCAGCAATCTCATCTGGTGCTCATAATTTTAAAAGTAATTGGTTCTACCAGAATATTGGAGCAGATGATCTTCCGGATTTTGATTTTCAACAGCAAGATTTTTTCCAAGATGAGATGATAGAGTATGGAAGCGGTGCGTTACCAGTTTTATTTGATCATAGCGGAGATGGTTTATTAGATTTATTAGTTCCAATTAAGGCCAGATATGAATTGGCCAGTGGTAATACAACATCTAGAATTGCTTACTATGAAAATACTGGCACTACAACCACTCCTGAGTTTACTTTTATCACTGATGATTATCAAGGTTTGTCTGCTATCAATGGTGGAAATAACTGGTATCTAAACCCAACATTTGGAGATTTAGACAATGATGGAGATGAAGACATGATTTTAAGCGAATACCTTGGTACAATGATGTATTTTGAGAATACTGCAGGTAGTGGTAATCCAGCTTCTTTTTCTAGTTTCATATCAGTAAATGAATCCTCAGGCAATTTACTATATGAGGGAAATTTTTCGGTTCCAAGATTAATTGATTTAAATAGAGATGGCTTATTGGATCTTGTCCTTGGTAAACTCGAAGGCACATTGTCTTATTATGAAAATGTTGGAACACTATCTAATTTTGAGTTTGAATTAAAAACATCCGCTTTAGGAGGTGTAGATGTATCCGAATACTGGACCACTGAAGGAATGGCTATTCCAGTATTTGTTGATGTCGATTCAACTTATCACTTATTGGTTGGTTCAAAATCGGGATATTTACATTATTTTAATAATATTGAAGGAAATCTGTCAGGAACTTTTGATTTAGTAGACTCAACCTTAGAGAATATTTATGTTGGTTCATATTCTGCACCAGCAATAGCTGATATTGATGGTGATGACCATTTGGAACTGTTTTTAGGAAATGAAAGGGGAGGGGTTACTTTGTTTGAGTCTGCACCAGTTGGTCAATTAGGCATAGAGAATTTAAAATATAGTTTGGACATTTACCCAAACCCGACAAAACATTATTTTACGATTGATTTAGGTGAGTTCTCAGCTGAGGTACTTGATAAAATGACTTATAGCTTGATTGATATTACCGGCAAGCAGGTATTAAATGAAAATAGTATAACAAGTAAAAAAACAATAGTTGATTGCAGTCAATTAAGCAAAGGGATTTACATATTAAAATTAAATATACAAGACCAATTAATGACAAGTAAGATCATCTTAAAATAGATGGTTTTAATTCAAAATTGAAATAAAGAATAGCTAACAATTAAAATTATGAAAAGATTATTAAGTACAATTTTATTAATTTCCTTCGGTTTAGCTGGAAATGCTCAATGTCCAGCAGGAGAGATAGAAGTAAGCGTAGTTGTCAGTTCCGATAATTTTGGGTATGAAGGGTATTGGCAGTTAGTTCCAGCCGGAAATAATTGCGGAACAGGAACTATTGGTGATGGCGGTAATGCAGCCGTAGGTTGTTTCGGAGGCGGTGCTCAAGCACAAACGCCTGGCGGTTATGCCAACAACCAACAATTTATTGAAGGCCCATATTGTTTGACAATTGGGGGGCAATATGATTTACATTATGTTGATGATTGGGGTGATGGTGGTTTCAATTTTGCTATCATGATAAATGGGTATGAAATAGAAACTTATACTGGTGTAGGTGCAGGTGGTGTTTTCACTTTCACGGCTCAGGAACCGCATGCCTATGATATGTTAGTTACAAGTTCAAGCATCTTCCCATATGTCAATACTGGGTCATTTGATTTAGAAGCACAAGTCCAAAATAATGGTACTACTTTAATTACATCATATGATTTAAATTATGCAATTAACGGTGGAGCTCCATTTACACATTCTGTTACTGGCACATCACTTATTTTTGGTGCTTCAGAAACGGTTACACATAATATTCCAGTCGCAATATCTTCAAACGGCATATATTCTATTACAATATGGGCAGATAACTTGAATAATGGTAATATGGACGCGGATTCTTCAAACGATACTTTGGTTAAACAAGTTGAAGCCGGACCAGGCACACCGAATATGATTGATGATTACCTTGGTGCAATGACATCAGTTAATCAAATAGCAGGTGCAGGTGATTTAGTCAATTCTCCAACCGATCTTGACTTTCACCCAACGTTATCTAACATGGAACTTTGGGTTTGTAATAAAGGAACAGAAAACTCAGGGGGAAGCACGGTGACTATTTATGATGCAGGTGAGCCATCTCAAACAACACAATACAAACAAGATGGTAATGCTTGGCATTTTATGTCATTGCCAACTGGAATTGCATTTAGTGAAAACGGGAATTGGGCTAATTCACCAGGTGTATATGATGCAAATCATAATGGAGGGGCTGCCTTTACAGGACCATCATTGTGGTCAAGTGACATGACTATTTATGCTGAGCCTTCTGGTGGTAATGGAAGTCATTTAGATATGCTTCACGCCAGTCCTTATGCTCAAGGTATTGCGGCTGAAATAGAAAATGTATTTTGGGTTTTTGATGGATTTAGTAAGGATATCGTCCGATATGATTTTGCTGAAGACCATGGTCCTGGGAATTCATTTCACGGAGATGCCATTATAAGACGTTATTCTGAGGATGAGGTTCTAAGAGATCCAACTGGAACAGTAGTAAGTCACCTTGTTTTAGATGAAAATAAACAATGGTTATACACCGTAGATCATGGCAACCAAAGGGTAATAAGAATTGACATTACAACTGGAACCAATATGGGTGTTACACCATTATATACTTCAAATGAGCCAGTTGTAGAATATTCAGCTATTAGTGGATATACACAAGAAACGGTTATTACTGGTTTAGATAAACCAGCAGGGATTGATGTGATTGATGACAGATTAATCGTAAGCGAACACCTAACAGGTGAAATCATTATTTACGATATTTCAGCTATGCCTGCTATAGAATTAGGTAGAATACAAACTGGCTATTCAAGTGTTCAAGGAATTAAAATTGGCCCAGATGGTCAGATTTGGTTTGTGGACCAAAATTCAGATGGTGTTTATAATCTAGAGGTGACTAGTTTGGCTAAGGTAAATGAACCTCAAATTGGTTTCAGTGTTTATCCTAATCCAAATGCAAACGGAAAGGTATTTGTTTATTCAACTCAACCAACAGAGGCGGTTGTTGAGGTACGAAATACACAGGGACAATTAATTTCTTCAACTCAGATGAGTGGTCATAAGGCTTTTATTGATATTGAGGATCAAGCCAGTGGGGTTTATGTAATTTCAATTCTTAATGAAGGTACTGCTATCAAAACAGAGAAATTAATTTTGAAATAACACTACTTAATTAAATAATCAGAAAAGGGGAGAGCGGTGCTTTCCCCTTTTTTATTGAACTAAAGTTTATTTTTATAAATGAAAAAAAAGGTTTCACCGATTTGGCCATTGACAAGTTCCTTTTCTCTAGTTATAAACTAATTGGATAGATGGATTTAGAGCAATATACTGTATCATTAAATATAGGTTGTTTAAATCAGGATAAACTTCTTATGTTGCTTTTTTGGCTCTGTAGTCCTATCAGGTATTGAGCTTGCATTTAAAATTTAGAAAACTTCTGTTCTGTCTATTGAACTACAAGGGCCAGAATGCTTTATATAGAAACTCACAGGGTTCTGCAGATTTTTTCTGGTAGCAGCGAAAGGACTTGCCCCCTTTCAAAACTGAACCAAACCTTTTTGGTATTTGTATTGTCCTTATGATAAGCACTTAAATTTTTCAATTTTATTATGAGATCACTACTAAGAAAAATCACTAGCCTCGTCTGTACTTTTATGTTATTAATATATAGTTATGGGCAAGATTTTAATGGCTATAGCCTTTACAATGAAATGGGAGGAAACACTGTCTATTTAGTAGATAAGAATCAAAATATTGCCCATTCCTGGTCATGTAACCTTGCTTGTAACTATTCTGTTTTATTGAAAGACAATGGTAATATAGTGCGAGGAGGGATTGACTTCTCAAGCCAGATCTTTGCGGCAGCTACAGCTGGTGTTATTCAGGAACTTGATGCAAATGCTAATGTGGTGTGGGAGTTTACTTATTCGGATGCCGATCATATTTCACATCACGATATTGCTTTGTTACCAAACGGAAACGTATTATTAACAGCTTATGAAGTAAAGACTGTTGCAGAATTAACTCAAGCTGGTGTAGATAACGCAAATTCAGAGTATTGGCCGACACATTTTATCGAGGTAGAACAGAATGGAACCGGAGGACAAATTGTTTGGGAATGGCACATTTGGGACCATATGATACAAGATGTAGACAGTACAAAAGATAATTTCGGAGTTGTTTCTGATCATCCCGAATTAATGGATATCAATGCTTATGAACCTTTTGATTTTGGGTTTCCTGGTTTCACTGACGGTGACTGGTTTCATGTCAATGGCGTCGATTATAATGAAGCATTAGATCAAATTGTTTTCAGCTCAAGGTATACAAGTGAAATCTATATTATTGATCATAGTACTACTACAGCTGAAGCTGCCGGTCATACAGGTGGGAATTCAGGAATGGGTGGAGATTTCTTGTATAGATGGGGTAACCCGGGCAATTATGGGTCTTCTGACCCACAGACAATTAATGCAGCTGTTCACGATCCGAGATGGATTGAGGATGGGAGACCAAATGCAGGATATATCCAGTTTTTTAATAATGAAGGTGGCCCAGGTGGGAGTTCAGTAATACAAGCGATTGATCCTCCTTTGAGTGGTTATAATTATTTAATGACGGGCAATTCATATGCGCCATTAACAGCAGATTGGAGCCATGACTGTTTAGTAAGTGCTAGTGGTCAATCATCACATGACAGAATGAGTAATGGAAACACATTTGTAAATGTATCTGGAGAATATATGTATGAAGTCAATGATTTAGGTAATACTGTATGGCAATATAATGGAGGAGGAAGTGTAGGAAAAGCATTTCGTTATGAATGTGACCACCCGGGTATTATTGCACTTTTAGGTGATGGGTCATGTGAAACTGCTTCTGTTAAAGACAAAGCTAATAACATTTCACTATTTCCTAACCCGACCAATGGTGGATTGCAGATAGAAGGAATTTCGGCTTTAGATTCTAATGTTGAAATCGAAGTTTTTGATACCCAGGGAAATTTAATCCTAACCTTAAGGAATACTTCAAAAGTTGATTTAAGCCAACAAACAGAAGGATTGTACTTGGTTTCAATAAAGGCAGATGGAAAGCGCATTTTAACGAAGAAGATATCGGTGATTAAATAAGAACAATTCATTTTGAAAATATTACTGTTAATAGTCATTTTAACTTTATCCATGGGTGTAAATGCTCAGGGAGAGTTTTATGATGTTCAGACTGTACAAGAAATTCGAATTTATTTTGAAGAATCAAATTGGAACGAACTATTAGATGCTTTGTATATTGAAGGTGAACAGAACAGGTTGACCTGTCGGGTAGAGATTAATGGTGAAATTTTTGAAAATGCCGGTGTGCGATATAAAGGCTTTAGTTCATATAGTTCGCAAAGGGCAAAAAATCCATTTAACATAAAATTAGATTACTCCATTGATGATCAAAACTATCAGGGATATTCTAAAATTAAATTAAGCAATGTCATTCAGGATCCTTCTTTTGTCAGAGAGGTTTATTCATATGAGTTGGCAAGAAATTACATGCCTGCTCCAAAGGCTAATTATGCCAACGTTTATGTAAATGATATATTGATCGGTCTTTACAGTAACGTGGAATCTGTTAACAAAGATTTTTTAAGCAATCATTTCTCTGGTAATTACGGGTCATTTTTTAAATGCAACCCCGAGGATTTAAACTTGAATGGAGAGAATTCCAATTTGAGTAATTCGGCTGGAACAGATATCTCCCTGTATCAAAATTTGTATAGTAAGAGATCGGATAATGAGAATGACTGGGCTAACTTCTATTCGTTGATAGAAACATTAAATGAGCCTTCGGAAAACATTCAGGATATATTAAATATTGACCGGACGCTTTGGATGCACGCTCTAAATTATGCTATCGTCAACTTTGATAGTTATGTAGGTTATGCACAAAACTACTACATTTATCAGGATGTGAACGGTCAATTCAACCCCATATTATGGGATTTAAATATGTCGTTCGGCAGTTTTCGTTTTACTGATGCCTCAAATTATTGGGATGGTTTTTCAATTGAGGAAGCAAAGGTGATTGATCCGCTTTCGCATTTGAATAACGTGTCTGTGTATCCTCGTCCTCTAATGAGGACTCTATTTGAAAACCCTACCTACCGAAAAATGTACTTAGCACATATCAGAACAATTATTGAGGAAAATTTCAGCAACCAGGCGTACGTATCACGACTTGAGTATTACCAGGTGATTATTGATGCCGCTGTTCAAAGTGATACCAATAAGTTTTATAGCTATGATAATTTTATCAATAATAAAACAATAACGGTATCTGACCTTATTGATTACCCTGGAATTGAGGAATTAATGGATGCCCGAACAGTTTATCTAACTGCATATGATGGTTTTTTAGGTGCCCCTTCTCTTTCAAATGCAACATATTTCCCATTAGTAACTACAGCTGGAGATGATATCTGGATCAATGTTAAGGCTGCCGGAGCTAGCGAAGTTAGGTTGGCTTACCGCTTTTCTGAAGACAAACGTTTTACTTATTTAACTATGTCTGACGACGGAGGCCACCATGATGGAGGTGCTATGGATGGCATCTATGGTGTCTCCATTCCCGAAATTTCCAATCAAATTGAATATTATTTTTATGCAGAAAATGACTCCGCCGGAAGTTTTTTGCCTGAGCGCGCCGCCTATGAATTTTATACTATTGAATCAAAAATTTCGAATCAGGATTTAGTTATCAATGAATTCATGGCAATTAATGAACAAACAATTGCAGATAAAGATGGAAACCATGATGACTGGATTGAATTGTACAATACTACATCTTATAAAATAAACCCAAAAGAACTTTATTTATCAGACGATAAGAAAAATCCGTTAAAATGGAAGTTGCCAAATACAGTTATCCATCCAGGAGAATACATGATGATTTGGGCAGATAAAGATACAACACAAACAGGTCACCATTCTAATTTTCAGCTGGCTGCAAATGGAGAGGAACTGATCCTATCTTACGCTGATGGTTCTGTTGTTGATTCGATAACTTACTCTGTTCAGTATCCCCTTATATCTCTGGGAAGGTTTCCAAATGGAATCGGTGATTTTGTCAGTATGATGCCGACTTATGAAGGTGAGAACATAAAAAGTGAGACTCCACTACTGAATAATGAATTATTCATCTATCCAAACCCTGCAAACCACAGTTTTAATATAAAAACAAAGTTGACAGCTCCAATTTATATAGAAATCATTGCCCTTGATGGAAAAAAAATAGCTGTAAACTATTTCGTTGAAGATGGATTGATTAGAATTCCTTCCGATCAATTCGCATCCGGTATTTACTGTATAAATGTTAAATCAGAAGGTAAAGTTTTAACCGATAAACTAGTCATTAACCACTAATACTATATGAATATGTTCTTAAGAAAATTTACTATAATGTTTTGCATGTCAAACCTGCTTTTAGCAAATGCTCAAACATTTACCAATTACACAGATGCAGATGGTCTGGTAAGTAACAATGTACTTTGCGTGGCGATCGATCAATCTGACAATATATGGTTTGGAACGCAGGCAGGTATTTCCAAATTTGATGGGGTCGCTTGGACCAGTTATACAACCGGAGCTTTTCCTGAAATATTAACACAGTCATCATCTTTATCTAAAATACCATCACCATCTGTATCAATATATGGACAACCAGCGTTCTCTATTGGTCCTGCATTATTTGGACACTTGTCATCTTTATCCAATATTCCATCCTTGTCTAAATCACTATAAGGGCATCCAAGATTAGCCGCGGGTCCAGCGCTATCAGGGCAATTATCGTCCTTATCTAAAACGCCATCTGCATCTGTATCTGGCCAGGGACAACCTTTGTCTCTTTGTTTATACATATTGATAGATAGGTAGTTATTATTATTTTTTCCTTAAACCAAACCTTTTATTATTTGGTATTGTCTTTTAGATAACTAAGACTTACATTTATAGTATAATCTTAATAACAAATAATAGATAAATCTGTATTGCAAGGATGCAGGTTTTAATATGATTAGAAAATCTGAAATAGAAAAAATATTAAAGCAATGTGGTGCCGAAAATCGAAAGGCTCAAAAATTGGTTTATGAAGGTTATTATGAACGCTATTTTGTATTGTGTAAGCGGTACTTACGAAGTGATGACTTAGCTACTGACGCGTTGAATAAAATGTTTTATAAGGTGTTTACAAATATTAAAAAGCTTCAAGATCCCAATATGTTTGAAGGATGGATGAAAAAGATTTGTGTTAACACATGCTTAAACGAAATAAAAAAGAATAAAAAACATGAGCATGTCGATATTGAAGAAAATGTTTCTGAAATATCTCAGGTTGTGACCAATCAGGCTTTTTCCAATTTGGCAATGGAAGAGTTGTTGGAATTGGTTACCCGGTTGCCCTGGCGAATGAGAAGTGTATTCAATTTGTATGTAATAGATGGTTATAAACATCAAGAAATAGCAGAACAGTTAGAGATTTCTATTGGAACATGTAAATTTCATTTACATCAGGCCAGAATTCAATTGCAGGAAATGATTATGGACAGGATGGAAGTGAATCAACCAAAAAAAGTAAGATCAGATGGATGAAATGTTTAAAAAATTAGCAGAATACGAAGCCTCAGGTACTTATAATGCATCTGAATGGGATAAGTTTGAAGCTACTTTACCAAAAAAAAGGAAGAAAAGATTTTTTTGGTTGTGGTTTAGCTCATTATTTTCAATATTATCAGTTGCTATTTGTGTAGTCTTAGTCAATAATAAGGCTGTTGATGGAAACGAACTAAGTACAGTTAATCAAAAAAAATATTTTCCAAAATTAATCGTTCATGAAAATATTGAGGAAGAGAAGTTATCCGAAGATAGAATAAAAAAAATTAAACCAAAAGAAGAAAGTAAAATAAGCAGGCCAGTGTTACAAGGAAATAAACCAAGTAAACGCATAACAAATACTAAAATCAAGAGTAATCAAATACAGCCTCAACAAGCAGTAAATTTAAAGCATGGTAGACCAGCAGTACAACCTGGTAAGCTTAATCTTCTTAATAAGCCGATTGTTAATAGACCTCCGTCTATTTATGAAGTGACTCAACCAAATCAGGTAGCGAGTATTTCTGAATTTGATAATATTTTACCACTTATCCATTTTGGACTGGTTTTTATTCCAGTTGATCAGAATATACAGAATCCAAATGTGCTTGCATATAAGATAGAACCGTTACCAATTCTAAGTAATTCATTTTCGGTTTATGGTGGTTTCCGTTTGTCAGCAATTAATAGATTAAACAATAATTCTGATGTTTCCACTTATTCTTATGGAGCAGGTTTATTTGCACAAGCAAATTATATTAGAAATCAATTTCTTGGTTTCACTGCACAATGTGGGTTTCAGTTAGAATATGGCCATTCGGTAAAGTATTCATATATTTCTGATCGTGTTGTTTTCTTAGAAAAATCAGAAAAATCAGTCAATATTGATGTTAAACAATTGACGTCTGCAAATATTCAGTTGTCTACTTTATTAAATTGGACTTCTAAACATGTGACTAGTTTGGGAGGTTTTTATAATGTTGTTCTACAATCACGGAGTAATGTTTCTGTGATTGGAACTGGACAGTACACTAACTTTTCTGATGAAAATTTAAGGCAAAAGAGTTACCATACTTTGTTGAATAGTGGTGACTACGGCGCTTATTTTTCTCAGAGTTATCGGGTAAATCCATCTTGGTCATTGTCCCTTGAATTCTTTCTTGGTACAAGTAATCGACTAAATGAATCTTATTTCAGTAATAAAAATATTAAACGTAGAGAATTTTCTCTATCCATACTTAAGAAAATATAATGAAAGCATTAATCCAAACTTTATTCGTAGTTGCTTTTTTCTCGCTTGTTTCTTGTGAGAAAGCCGAAATTCCTGTGCCGGGTGATCCGCCTGTCACGGAATTACCCCCTCCATTTTACATCAGTGGTAATTTTAATGGTACCCAGCTTACAAAGGTGATTGATGGTGATGTATTTAAAGCGGTTACTTATGTAGGCCCAGCTACGTCTCCTGTTCCTCAAGAAGATATCTCAGTATATACGTTTGAACTTTATAATGTTGAGGTGTCAGAGGTCTTTCCTGAAATCACATTTAGTCTATATAATCATGATTTTGGTGAAAATGTTACATATGATGACCTAATTGAATCTACTGCTGTTAATTCTCTTCCCTTGTTGAATATTATTGAGCCAAGTTTTGAATTATTAAATCACCTTATTATTGATTACATTCCAGAAGGGAGCCAATATTTTTCATCTTTTTTCTCATTAAATACTCCATTGACAATTACGGAAAGTAGAGATACTACCTTTAATGGTATATCTTACCGCATTTTAGGACTTGAAGGAAATATTTCTTTAGGGCAAGACCCTAATGAACCAGAATTTCTAATAAATGATTTTGAAGCACGAATAGTTTTTAGTCTTTAGAAGGTTAATCAAATAGAATCAAATTCAAGTGTAATTGTATTAAGAGTTTTAATAGTTCTTCAAAGCATCTGTTTGAGGTTGTGGGTTAATTTGACGCGCCTAAAAATGCGATAGACGCAGCAGAAATCAGTAAAATTTCTATAAAAAAACTTTGAACCAAACCTTTTGCAATCTGCCGTTGTCCTTAGTACAGTGTGGTTTCTTTACTGCTGTAATGGTAAATAAAATTTTGCACGAAGGATAAACCAAAAAATAAAAAACTATTATGAAAAAATTATTTAAAGTAGCTTTTTTCCTGATCTTTTCACTTTCAGGGTTGCATTTGTCAGCCCAAATTTCGATCACCGGAGGACAAAATGCACAGCAGCTGGCTGAATTTTTAGCCGGACCTAATATAACGGTCACCAATGCTGTTCTTACTGGGGATTCAACAAATGCCTCAGGAATTTTTTCAGGCACTAATTCAGATGTTGGTTTTGATGATGGTGTTATTTTGTCAACAGGGGATGCGGCAACTGCAGCAGGTCCGAATACAACGACAAGTACCGGTCAAGATTTATCTGAACCTGGCACAACTCAAATGACTAATTTAATTGGTGCTCAGTCTTTTGATGCCATTACACTTGAATTTGATTTTGAGGTGCAGTCTTCAATGATTCAATTCAAATATGTATTTGCCTCTGAAGAATATCCTGAATTTGCGCCTCCTTTTAATTCGGGGTTTAATGATGCCTTTGCTTTTTATATTAGTGGACCTGGTATTACCGGGCAAGAAAATATTGCACTGGTTCCAAATACATCTGTAATCGTATCGTCCAATACAATTAATCCTCAAAATAACTCTCAATACTTCGTCAATAACCCGGGTGGTCAGGATGTAGAGTTTGATGGTTTGACTACAGTTTTAACAGCCATTATGGATAGTTTAACACCTTGTTCAACATATCACTTAAAATTAGTGATTGCTGACGGAGAAGATGCGGATTATAATTCTGCCGTTTTTTTGAAAAAGAATTCATTGGTTCAAGACCTTATTAGTGTGCAAACGCAAACCGTTAATCAAGACAGTATTGCATTGGAAGGTTGTATAAAAGCAAGTTTTAGTTTTTCGTATAATGATGTAAGTAGTGTAGATCGAACATTAACTTACCAAATCGGTGGAACGGCAGTAAATGGTGTTGATTACGGATATATTGATACAATTTTGACTGTACCTGCAGGTGACACTTCAGCTACCATTTTTATAGATGCTTTTTCAGATGGTCTGACCGAAGGTCAGGAATCCATCTATATTATTTACCAGCCAGATATCTGCTCTCCGGATGATACCGCTTTTTTATTCATTGATGATTCACAGCCAATTGATTATACATTGGGTGGTACAGATTTGCTTTGTTTTGAGGATGGGTCAGGGGAAATACAAATTACAGCAGCTGGCGGATTTCCACCATATACTTATCATATAACAGATTCTACAAACACAACAACCCAATATCAAACCAATCCTATCACTGGTTTAGCAGCAGGTCAATACACTGTTTTAGTTGAAGATTCTTACGGGTGTTTTGCTGAAGCTTTGGTGGTTGGAGGTGTATTTGATGCGGATACAACTTTCCTACCTGATGGGACAGGAGTGACTTATGATGCACCTTTAGTTATTTCGGGTTTTGGTGCTGGACAAACCATTACGGATGTGAGTCAAATCCAACAAATTTGTTTGACAATGGAACATTCCTATTTAGGAGATTTGGAAATTACAGTAGAATCTCCATCAGGGCAAATTATTGTTTTAAAGGATGCAATAGGAGGCGGAAGTTGTGATCTAGGAGAACCATTTGCTTCTTCAGATATAGATGGACAAAATAGTAATTTAACTGATCCTGGTGTCGGATATGAATATTGTTTCAATGCCAATCCAGTTTACGGTACAATGGTCAGTGAATCTTCCAATTTTACTCATACAATTCCTGCTTCAACCGGAGGAACTTATACTGATAATTACCTTCCGGCTGGATCTTATACGCCATACGGAAACTTTAGTAGTCTTGTTGGATCAACAATGAATGGTACATGGACAGTTCATGTAACAGATAATAATGCTTTGGATAATGGCTATATCTTTAATTGGTATATTAGCTTAATTGGTGATGAACCAGATACAACTATTGTTTTAACTCAACCAGATGAAATGACAGCAACGGCCTATGTACAGGGAACAGCTTGCGGATCAAACAATGGTTCCATAAACCTTAGTGTTCAGTCAGGTCAAAGCCCTTATACCTATCTGTGGAGCAATGGCGATACAACACAAAACATATCAGGGTTGGCGGCAGGATTATATACCGTTACTGTAACTGACTCAAACAGTTGTCAGGCTTCTGAAACATTTGCTGTAAACAATTCGGGATCAATGAGCCTAACGTATACTACTACACCTACAAGTTGCTTTGGAGGAAATGACGGGACAATTGATATCAGTCCTGCCGGTGGAACATTGCCATATACATTTGCCTGGAATACTGGTGATACGACACAGGATGTGACAGGTTTAACAGCTGGAAATTATACGGTATCAGTTACAGATTCGCTTGGTTGCATCTTTTCAGAAGTAATCACAATAAATGATGCACCTGAGTTAATCGTTGGCATTAATAGTTTCTCAAATGAAGAATGTAACGCAAATAATGGTGTAATTGATATTAATGTATTGGGTGGAAACGGCTCTTACAATTTTTCTTGGAGCAATGGCAGTATTGATGAAGATATCTCAGGATTATCATCAGGAACTTATACTGTAACTGTTACTGATGGAAGTGGATGTACAGCAAACGTTTCTCAGACTTTGATCAACGACCAATCTGATTGTAGTGCATTTTGCTATTTAAGTGTGACTTCAAATAGTGTGATGAATGAACAATGTGGAGATGGAAATGGCAGCATTGATATCGAAATATTGAATGGAAGTGCACCATTGAACATTTCGTGGAGTAATGGTGCTATTACAGAAGATCTTGATAGTTTAGAAGCCGGCACATATACAGTGACTGTTACTGATGATAATAATTGTAGTGTAACAGAAACGTTTACGGTGACTAATAATACAGGTAGCCTGTCAGTTGGGGGAGTTTTATTGAGTGAAGAGAATTGTGGCAGTGGTGATGGTTCTATTAATGTAACTGTGAGCGGAGGCGTGACACCATATGATTTCTCCTGGAGTAATGGTGATACAATTGAAGATATTGATAGTTTGTCGGCCGGATCTTATACTTTAATTGTTACTGATAGCTTAGGATGTGAACTTTCAACGAGTTATACAGTTGGAAATAATTCAGGAACACTTTCAGCTACAGGGCTTGCTATTGATGAAAATTGTACCTTATCTAATGGTTCTATTAACCAAACAACATCCGGAGGAAATGGAGATCTAAACTATTTATGGAGTGGAGGTCAAACAACACAAGACATATCAGGACTTACAGCAGGAACTTATACCTGTACAATTTCGGATGAAGTAGGATGCTATGTAACAAATACATATACAGTAAATCAAGGGAGTGGCGGGATTACGATCTCATCAAGTATTGTAACTAATGAAGTGTGTGGTAATGGACAAGGTGCTATTAATATCATACCAGTTGGAGACAGCCTGATTTTCTCCTGGAGTAATGGTGATACTACTGAAGATATTAGCGGTTTAGCAGCAGGAAATTATACCTGTACAATTACGGACACTGCTGGGTGTACATATGTTTCAAACCCTATTTCAGTTCTGAATTCTTCAGGAAGTCTCCTTGTTGGTACGCCACTTGTTACAGATGAAATGTGCACAAATGGTTTGGGAGCAATTAACATGACTGTGTCGTATGGCACATCTCCTTATTCATTTTTATGGAGCAATGGAGACACAACTGAGGACGTCTCAGGCCTTTCCGCAGGGTCGTACAATGTGGTGGTAACTGATAGTGTTGGTTGTAGTGAGACACATTCAATTACTGTTTCTAATTCGCCAGGAACTTTAACTGTTCAATCTACACTAACCAATGAAGTTTGTGGTAACGACATGGGAGCGATTAATTTAACAACATCCGGAGGATCTGGATCGTATAACTATCAATGGTCAAATAATTCAATAACCGAAGATATCAACGGCTTGTCAGCCGGTACTTATACAGTGATAGTTTCTGACACGGCCAATTGTGAACTGACAGAGACATATGTATTAAATAATGATGCACAATCTTTATCAATTGCATCTGCTTCTGTATCAAACGAATTATGTGGTAGTGGAAATGGTTCAATCTCTCTAACGATTAATGGAGGAAATGGCCCGCATTCATTTGCCTGGAGCAATGGAGCAGTATCGCAAAACGTGTCGGGTTTATCCGCAGGAACTTATCAGGTCACAATTACTGATGACGATTTATGCAGTGTAACAGGATCATATACAATATCCAATGATCCAGGTGGATTAAGTGTTTCCAGTATTTCTACTGCAGAGGTTTGTGGAGATACTACTGGAGCAATAGATATTACGATTACTAACGGAACCTTTCCAATGATTTTCAACTGGGATTCAGGAGATACTATTCCTGATATTACCGGCTTATCAGCAGGTATTTATACTTTGACTTTATCAGATAATTTTGGCTGTCAGGTGATACATACAGATACGGTGACTAATACAACTACCGGGTTGTCGGTATCTATTGCTTCAATTGTGAACGATTCATGCGGATCAGGAAGTGGGGCAATTGATGCAATTGTTACTGGAAACGGACCGTTTATTTACCAGTGGAGTAGTGGACAAACAACCGAAGACTTATCTGGTTTATCGGCTGGAAATTATACATTAACAGTGACAGACAGTATTACAGGCTGTTCTGAATCAGTTACAGGAATTGTGATAAATCAGGCCAATACATTAGCAATCTCTTTTGATAATGTTGGTCATGAAAATTGTGCGAATGCGCAAGGCTTTGTTGATATTGAAATTTCAGGAAGCGGGCAGTTTTTCTACGCCTGGAGTACCGGAGATACGACACAAGACATTACGGGATTAAGTGCCGGAGTATACACTGTAACTGTATCAGATACTAATGGATGTCAATTGACAGCTTCTTATACTGTTAACAATAATAATACTTCAAATCTTACGGCTAATAACTCAGTGATATCTAATGCATTTTGCACCAGCAATAATGGTGCGATTGATTTGGTAGTTACCGGAGGAATTGGGGCTTATTCATTTCTATGGAGTAGTGGCGACACTACCGAAGATGTTTCTGGTCTGGCTCCGGGAAATTATACTGTAACGGTCACGGATGGTGCTACCTGTACCTATACTAATACCTGGACAATAAGTACTGAAATGTCGAATCTTGATATAACATCCATTAACGTAATCGGTGCTTTTTGTGGAGATTCAACCGGACAAATAACAGTTAACTCTTCAACCGCAGATAATTATTATTTAGACAGTGTATTGAGCACAGGAACGCCTGCTAACGAATTTTTAAATCTTAGTGGTGGAACTTATCTCGTGTCCGTTTCAGATGCTTATGGTTGCACTTTGGATTCTAATGTTATGGTTAATAATGCTGCCTTCTTTGGTGTGTCTTACACTCAGGTTGATGATTCTTGTGGCATGTCTTTGGGATCAATTGATATTACAACACAATCTTATGGAGATCCGGTTACTTATTTATGGTCAAATGGAGCAACTTCAGAAGATTTAACAGGTCTTAGTGCCGGTACATATACGGTTACTATAACAGTAACCCTGGGTCTAGGCTTCACTTGTTCATCCGATTATACAATAACAATAAATAACATAAGTCCGTTCAGTATTACAGGAGTAATTACTGATGAGAACTGTGGAGATGGACAGGGTGCAATTGATCAAATTTTAGTAACAGGATCAGGTGTATCGTATTTGTGGTCAAACGGAGAAACCACCCAAGATTTATTTGATCTAACTGAAGGAACCTATACCTGTATTGCATCATTAGGCGTATGTGTAGATACACTTGATTATGTTGTGGAGAATATAGTCGGGTCATTAGCGTCTTCTGCAATTATTTATAGTGATACCTGCTCAAGTGAAGTCGGCGTTATTGACTTTAGCGTAACTGGAGGTTCAGGTAGTTTTGGTTATTTATGGAGTAATAATGCCATAACTCAGGATATTGATGGATTGGAAGTTAATACGTATACCGTTACGACTACTGATTTAGCAGACAATTGCACACTTATTGATTCATTTCAAGTTAGTAATATTGATGTCTCTTTTGGAGCAATCGGGGTTGTTACACACGCTTCAGGTCCTGCAACTACTGATGGTGAAATAGATATTACCATGGGGGGAATCGGTAATTATATATTCAACTGGAGCAATGGAGAGACTACTGAAGATATCAGTAATTTGGTGACCGGAACATATGTTTTAGAGATTGCTTCCGGTCAGGATTGTGATACAACTTTAACATTTTTTGTAGGGGATCTTTTAGAAATAGAAGAAAACGACTTTGCCGATATTAAAATGACAATTATGCCTAATCCGGCAATTTACCAATTTACGATCAAATACGAACTTCCTGATGAAACACAAGGGAGTATACTAATTACAGACGGACTTGGAAGAGTGGTTCGAAGAGATCAGATCTCAGGTACTAATCAATTCGTGGTTGATGCCAGTAATATGTCTTCCGGATTATATTTTGTCACACTAAGAACTAATCAAGTAAATCATACTGAACGAGTGATGATTACACATTAAATAAGTAGTAATCAAGATCCCGGGAAGGTGCCTTGCCTAATGAAACTTTCCTGGGATCTAATTAATTGAGAATATGGACAAACAAAGATTAACTTGATTCATATGGTAATGCAACTGCTATCCTTGTATTTTAACAAGAAGTCTTTTAAAGTGTTCTTTAGAGCATCAATACTAGTATTGATGCTTGTGTCATTTCAAGGAAATACATTTGCCCAATGTAATATGAATCCGTCTCCTGATATTTCATTATGTCATGGTGATGCTACAAGTTTGATTACATTTTCTGGTCCAAATGCCGGAACAACATATTCGTGGACCAATAGTGCTCCCTCTATTGGACTTGCTGCTTCTGGAAGTGGAAGTATTGCTCCTTTTTTTGCCTTGAATGGAGGACCCGGAGTTGTGGTTGCAACTGTTATTGTAACTCCAACAGATAATGGTACAATATGTGCACAGGATACATTCCTGATTACCGTTAATCCAATTCCTGATTTAGCGGTTATCCCAGATACAGTATTTTGTAGTGGTATTCAGGCTGACATAAATTTTTCTAGCACCACCCCTGGAACTACATTTGATTGGACTAACGACAATACCGCAATCGGTTTACCTGCAAATGGAGTAGGGAATATTTCATTTATTCCCACAAACACGACTACTACACCTATAACAGCATTGATTTCTCCTGGAGCGGTAAATGCAGGATGTGAGAATCGGGGTAATAATGATTTTCAAATCACGGTCAACCCTTCCCCAATTCTTAACTCAATTCCTGATCAAGTTGTTTGTGATAATACATTAACTAATGTTGTAAACTTTACAAATCAACTTGCAGGAACTACATATACGTGGACAAACGATACGCCTTCAGTTGGATTGGCTGCATCTGGTAGTGGAGATATACCTGCGTTCACTGCAATAAACACAACATCAACCCCAGTTGTCGCAACTATTACCGTTACGCCGACAGGAACAAACAGTTGTGTCGGTTCAGACAGTACATTTTCAATTACTGTCAATCCTACACCATTAACCAATTCTATTGCTGATCAGGTATTATGTGCCAATACCTCCACCGCTGCAATTACTTATTCAAGTGCTACGCCGGGAACCACCTTTTCCTGGACCAATAATACCCCTTCAATAGGCTTAGCGGCAAATGGGACTGGTGATATTACTTCATTTACAGGATTAAATACAGGTTCTAACCCTGTTGTTGCTACCATTACTGTAACACCCACTGCCAATGGTTGTGCTGGCCCTGACAGTACATTTACCCTCACAGTTAATCCGGTTCCATTAACCAATTCTATTGCTGATCAGGTACTGTGTGCCAATACCTCCACCGCTGCAATTACTTATTCAAGTGCTACGCCGGGAACCACCTTTTCATGGGTGAATAATACCCCTTCAATAGGTTTAGCTGCTTCCGGTAATGGAGATATTGCCTCATTCACTGGATTAAATACCACTTCAAATCCAGTTGTTGCTACCATTACTGTAACACCCACTGCCAATGGTTGTGCTGGCCCTGACAGTACATTTACCCTCACAGTTAATCCAGTTCCATTAACCAATTCTATTGCTGATCAGGTATTATGTGCCAATACCTCCACCGCTGCAATTACTTATTCAAGTGCTACGCCGGGAACCACCTTTTCCTGGACCAATAATACCCCTTCAATAGGCT
>Ga0316189_10000136_pt1 | contig 67128 bp, 57 predicted proteins | sample LowCovwburrow_MG_FD_204930 | JGI IMG/M metagenome (GOLD analysis project Ga0316189, IMG submission 204930) | Coastal sediment microbial communities from Maine, United States - Lowes Cove worm burrow | ecosystem: Environmental > Aquatic > Marine > Coastal > Sediment | place: USA: Maine...
TCACCGCGTGCTCAAGCAACGTTGATTCTGAAACACCGGACGACGAGCATCAAGCCAGTACCCCAAACATATCAGCAGCCAGTCCTGATCGATTACCCGCCGATGAAATCATATATTTTATGTTGCCTGATCGTTTTGCAAACGGGGATGAAGCCAATGACAGAGGTGGCATCGAAGGGGATCGTTTAGATCACGGCTTTGATCCAACCCACCGCGGTTTCTACCATGGCGGCGACCTTGTTGGTCTTACTCAAAAACTGGATTATATAGAGGGCATGGGCGTTACAGCGATTTGGCTTGGTCCCATATATAAAAACAAGCCCGTTCAGGGAGCGCTTGGTGAAGAAAGTTCCGGCTATCACGGCTATTGGATCACAGATTTTACGACTGTTGATCCTCATTTAGGCACCGAAGAAGACCTGATAGCCTTCATCAATGAGGCACATGGCCGCGACATGAAGGTTTATCTTGATATTATCACCAACCATACGGCGGATGTGATTGCTATGCGTGAATGCCATGACCCTGCATGGCCAGAAGGTGAACAGGTCGAAGACGGCTGTCCCTATCGTGCGCGCGCGGATTATCCCTTCACGACACGCGGCGGCGTTGACGGGGAGTCGATCAATCCAGGCTTTCTTGGTGTTGAGGATCACTTACAGACGCCGGCTAATTTCGCCAAACTAACGCGCGACGATTATGCTTATACACCTTGGATTTCCGGGGGCGAAGAAAATGTGAAGGTTCCTAGCTGGTTGAACGATCCGATCTACTATCATAATCGCGGCGAGTCTCATTGGTCTGGCCAAAGCGCCATCCAAGGCGACTTTTCAGGTTTAGACGATTTGATGACCGAACATCCCGTCGTCATTGACGGCATGATCGATATCTTTAAAGAATGGATTACAAAATACCGCGTTGATGGATTTCGAGTTGATACCGCCAAGCACGTAAAGCCGGGCTTCTGGAAGCGGTTCGTTCCGGCGATGAAGGAACATGCTAAAGACGAAGGTATTGCCAATTTCTATATTTTTGGTGAAGCCTATTATGAAGGCGAGCCAGAAATGTTGGCCTGGCATACCCGCGAGGGCGGCTATGATCACGTGCTTGATTTTGCCTTTGCCGAGACCATGCAACACTATCTAGACGGATCTTCTGCCGCGCAGATTTTTGAAAAATTATTCCATGTGGATGATCTATATCTGGAGGGTCAAACCACCGCGATGAATAACCCAACATTCATCAGCAATCATGACAAGGGCCGCTTATCTGGGATGATTAAGGATGCCCTGCCCGAGGTGTCTGGGGCAGACCTCTTAGCTAAAGTGCGATTGGCTCACCAGCTAATGCTTTTCACCCGTGGCGTACCGGTTATTTATTCGGGCGATGAGCAAGGGTTCGTCAGCGACGGCAACGATCAGTTGGCTCGCGAGAATATGTTCAAAAGCCAAGTCGAAGAATATAACGACAATGATTTGCTAGGAACGAACGCAACCACAGCCGACGATAATTTTGATGGCGAGCACCCCTTATATCTTGCGATCAGAGCCGCTGCTAAGGTCCGCCAAGCCCACAGGGCGCTCCGACGAGGCAAATTGATTCCCCGGCTGATGGAAGAAGAGGACCAAGGGCTAGCCTTCTCGCGTTTCGATCCTGAGACCGGTCATGAATATGTCATCATAGCCAACGGGAGCGCCGATGCACGGTCCTTGAATATTCAGGTGGACCCAAATTCAGCAACTTTCAAGTCGCTCCTTGGTGCCTGCCCTGCATCTGTATCAGCGACCGGCATCATGACAACATCAATTGCGCCCTTTGAATTAATCGTATGCCAAGCCAACGAGATTTCAAGCCGGCCAAAGGGAAGCATATAATGGCTAACGAAATAAATCCGAGTGTCCGTCATGAGGCTAGTGATCCAAATCTGCAGGCCGACCCCTGGTGGAAAGGCGCGTCGATCTACCAAATATATCCAAGAAGCTTTTGCGACAGCAATGGTGATGGCATCGGCGATTTGCCGGGCATTACGTCAAAGCTAGACTATGTAGCGACATTGGGCGTGGAGGCGATTTGGTTGTCGCCTTTCTTTCGCTCTCCCATGGCTGATTATGGATATGACGTCGCAGATTTTTGCGATGTCGATCCAATTTTCGGGACGCTAGAAGACTTTGATACTCTTTTGGCCAAGGCGCATAGTTTGGGTTTGAAAGTGATCATTGACCAAGTTTACTCGCACTCATCGGATCAGCACCCGTGGTTTGAAGAAAGCAGGCGGTCTCGCGATAACGAAAAGTCGGATTGGTATGTTTGGGCTGATCCCAAGCCGGACGGATCGCCACCGAATAACTGGCTATCTGTCTTTTCGGGATCCTCTTGGGAATGGGATGCCCGGCGCGGTCAATACTATTTGCATAATTTTCTGCCCGAGCAGCCGGACTTAAACCTGCATAACCCAAAACTTCGCGAGGCTATCCTGCGAGTGCCGCGCTTTTGGCTAGATCGAGGTGTTGATGGGTTCCGCTTAGATGCTCTTAATTTTGGCTTCCATGACCGCACATTGATCGACAATCCAGCAGCAACAAAGTTTAAACGCCCACCGACCCGGCCTCATGACTTTCAAGAGCATAAGAATAATATGTCGCAGCCAGAAATATATCCATTTCTTGAAGATATTCGAGCCTTGATGAATGAATATCCCAGCAAATTCTCTGTGGCTGAAATTGGTGGTCCTTTCCCGCTAGAAGAAATGAAGGCATACACCAGAGGAGACAAGCGACTGAACACTGCCTATGCCTTTGACTTTCTATATGCAGACTCTTTAACAGCAAATTTTATTCGCAGTGTGCTTAAGGATTGGCCCGGCGGCGAGATGGATGGATGGCCCAGCTGGGCATTCTCAAATCACGATGCACCGCGGGCGATTAGCCGCTGGCAAGGGGATTGCCCAGCCGATCAATACGCAAAACTCCTATGCCTTCTAATCACGGGAATGCGGGGTAACATGTTCATCTATCAAGGAGAAGAGCTTGGTATGAGCCAAGCTGAGGTCGCTTATGAAGACCTGAAAGACCCTGAGGCCATTGCAAACTGGCCCCACACGCTGGGCCGTGACGGCGCGCGAACCCCTATCCCTTGGAGCGATGATCAATTAAATGCCGGCTTTTCAGCGTCAAAACCTTGGCTTCCTATTGACCCTGGCCACCGAAGATCTGCGGTTTCTAGGCAAGATCAAGATCAAAATTCGGTGCTAAATTTTTGGCGCAAGGCTATCAAACTAAGATGCGGATTGAGCGTTTTAAGACAAGGTGAGCATGCCTTCCCACCTTGTGATGAGCGGCTGTTTGTTTGTCAGCGAACGTTAGGCTCCCAGAGCATCCTGATCATTGTCAACCCAACAGCTGACCCAATCCCATTTGATTGGAACGCTGGGATCACGTTGCTGGAAACAGAGTCCTTCAATAGCGGGTCAGTGCCACCGTGGGCCGGCATCATTATCTCTGTTGAATAGCTTTACGCACCGCAGGATTCTCGGACGATAATGTCTGTGTCCAAGCGCTCGGAGACCATGTCGCGGCCGGATTTGGCGTTCAGTAATTTTGACACCATTAAGCGCCCTGCGCGGGCTAAATCTTGGCGCACTGTTGTAAGAGCTGGCAGGCTATACCGGGCCATCATAATATCATCATAACCAATCACTGACACATCTTCAGGGACGCGAATGCCATGCCTGACGAGCGACCTAATAGCGCCGATAGCGATCACGTCAGAACAGGCAAAAATGCCGTCGAATTCGGTTTTTTGGGAGATCAGAGCGTCTACGGCAGCCGTCGCGCTTTCAATCTCGAAATATGCAGCGGCAACCAATTCATCATCCGGCGCTACCCCGTGCTCCTGCAATGCCTCACAGTAGCCATCATAACGCTGCGCCATTTCTGGGCCGTCGCGGTCACCTATGAAGGCGATACGCTTACGCCCAAGCCGCAATAGATGCGATGCAGCCCGCTTACCCCCGCGGACGTTGTCAGTCCCCACTGAACAGTATCGCTGGCCGGGTAGTTCGCCACCCCAGACAACAAATCGCTTTTCGATATCGGCTAACCGATTAAGGCGGTCGTGGAGAAAACTTTGGCCCAAGAAAATCACCCCATCAGCTGGATTGGTTTTTATCAGCTTGTTCAAATCATCAAACGATTGAGGGGTCGTATGCGAGACTAAAAAATCACACCTATTCTCGCGCGCCGCTTCCCCGATACCGCCAAGAAGTTCCAGGAAAAAAGGATCAAGCAACCAGCCATCACGGCCTTGTGGCGCAGGTACGATTATCGAAATCGTCGCATCGGCTTGATTAAGCTGCGTTTGCATATTGGGCCGAAATCCATAACCATTTTCACGCGCCACCTGCCAAATACGGCGCTTGGTAGCAGTATTAATTGCTGGATGATCGTGTAATGCCCTCGATACAGTAGCAGTGGAGACACCTGCTAAGCGCGCCAAGTCTTCAAGTCGTATTTTTTTGGCCATCGCTGACTATTCCTTTCTTTAGCAACATATCTGTATCTAAAAAGTCCACAACTATTTTATTCGCTCACCTTATGCTCACGACGATGCTTGGTCGAATCCACGCGGGCAAGGCTAAACGTAGCAATCAATAATGAAGCAACGCCCAAGCCAAACAGCGGCATCGTATGACCGTCAAAAACAGACTCTAGTAAAGTGCCCAAGATGGTGCCGAGAAAAAGCTGCGGCAACACGATGAAAAAGTTGAATATACCCATATAGATGCCCATTTTCTGCGGCGGGATACCGTTGGCTAAAATCGAATATGGCATCGTCAAAATCGACCCCCAGGCAATGCCGATGAAAACAACCGACAGGATGAGCATGTTTTTGTCGGTGAACACCATATAAGAAGCAAAGCCAAGAGCGCCGCATAACAGCCCCAACGCATGCGTTTTGCGCAAACCCAAATTACCAGCGATTGTCGGAATCGAAAGGGCGTAGGCGGCAGAAACTAGAAAATAGATACCAGTTAGGATACCGATCCAATCGCCAGCAGCCTGAAACATTTGCGAGTCAGGATTTGTTGTCCCAAAATAGCGCTCGGCAATAGCAGGCTGGGAATAAGACCACATGATATAAAAGGCCCCCCATGAGAAGAACTGAACGACCGCCAACTGTTTCATCACTCGGGGCATGGCAACGACATCATCAATGATGCTAGTGATCATGTTTTGCGTGGTTGGTAGCAGTGCACGCAAGCAGAATAGCAAACCTACCGTGACAACCAGACCGCCCAGAACATAGGTCTCACGTTGAAAGCCAAACCGCCAAACCGAATAGCAAACAAGACTGCCAAGGCCGATTGAGATCAGCCCCCATAACCAAAAGAACTTGGATGGCTTTGTTTCTTCAGGCAAGAAGTCATCGCCTTCAGCACCCAGCTCAGCTTTGTTGAATTGGGCAGAGACATCAGGAGCATATTCCTTGGTTGTCAACACTGTCCACATAACCGCCGCAACAAGTAAAGCACCGCCAATTGCAAAGGACCAAACCACATTCTCAGGCACTCCGCCGTCAATCACTTGATTAGAAATACCCAGTTGTGTCAGTGTCCACGGCATCCATGAGCCAATGAAACCACCAAGTCCAATGAAGATTGTTTGGAACGCATAGCCCTTAGTGCGCTGCCTAGCCGGTAACAGATCACCGACAAAGGCCCGGAAAGGCTCCATTGAGACATTGATCGACGCATCCAAAATCCACAAGGACGCCACAGCAAACCACAATTCTGGGGTTCGCGGCATAACAAAAAGCGCCACCGTAGCCCAGATGGCACCTGCGACAAAGAAAGGCCTCCTCCGACCAAATCTAGTCCATGTGTTATCGCTAAGGTGGCCAACGATGGGCTGGATTATCAGGCCGGTAAGCGGTCCCGCCAACCAATATACTGCAAGGTCAGTTACATTTGATCCGAGTGTTTGAAAAATACGACTGGCATTACCAATTTGAAGCGCAAAAGCGACTTGGATGCCAAAAAAACCAACCGCCATATTAATGATTTGTGCTACGCTCAGAGCGGGCTTATCAACCGCTTCAACCCCATCATATTGGCCTGAATTATCCGCCATGAGCTTTCTCCCTGATTTTAAATTTGCATTTTTATGCAATATTTTTATATAATTTGCAAACAGGAAATGAAAGAATCGCAAAATGATGATATCTCGCCCCTTGGTCCAAAATGGCCTCACGCTCGTTTTCACTATGCTTTTGATGGCTTGCGCTCCTAACAAGAGTGACACGCAAAACGCTGTCAGTGACCTCGCTCGGGAAAACCAGATGGATAGTTCAGCCCACTGGGTCCGGCAAAATATTATGCTTCTTCCTGAGATCGGCTCCGCAACCAATACGATGTTAATCATTGAAAGAGATGGGGCATCAAGTACAAGCAATTACAAGGAGATAGCGCTTAATAAAATATCAATGCCGGAAGGGCTGCTCACAAAAGTTCCGCACTTGGCGGCTTGGAATGCCTACCGGATTGATACCAACCGTGATACCATTATACAGGCCGTCAAATCCAAGCTATCTGTCAACCGAGCAAATGATACCGGGCTTAAAGCAGTGCACAGCGTACAAACGGGCTTCCTGCTTGATGACTTGTTCACAAGCGGTTTGGGTGACGCTGATGAGCGAATGGATTATGGTGCAAAAATTCTGCAGAAAGACGATCAGACGGGCTGGCCGAGTCGGGTTAAATTCAGTCTTTGGGCACCGACCGCACTGACAGTCACATTGAAGTTGGACGATGTCGACGGCACGGTAATGGAGGAAGATACCGCGACCGGAACCTGGGCCATCACTGTCGATATAGCGCCTGATCAGCGGACTGCCTACCCAGCCTATCATTATGAAATCAACGCCTTCCACCCAGCTACAAATGGCTTTGAGGTGATGACCGTGACCGATCCTTGGTCGCTAGGATTAACCGCGAATGGTCGACGATCTCTTGTTATAGATTTAAATGACCCAAGTTTAAAGCCGGAGAGTTGGGACGGTCATGAGGTGCCCACTGTCTCTCATCCTGAAGCTCAAATATTATATGAAGCGCATATCGGCGATTTCTCGGCACGAGACGAGTCAACACCGCCAGCCGCGCGCGGCAAATATGCAGCTTTCCAGTCTCCAGAAAGCGCGCCAATGCAGCATTTGCAGCTCCTAGTCGACGCTGGCCTAACCAGTTTCCATATTTTGCCTGCGTACGACATCGGCACGGTAGATGAAGATAAAGGAGCGCCCGTCAGCTTGACAGACACCGTGGGTAAGGCATGCGATGTCTTGAATGGCGAGCCGGATTTCTGCAAAAGCAATGCCCCAGACACAATACTGATGGACCTTCTTGAGAGCTATGCCGATTTATCAAGCGATGCCCAAGCGGTGATTGATGCCATTGATAAGGTGGACGACTATAATTGGGGCTATGACCCTGTTCACTACACAGTACCCGAAGGTAGCTACGCCAGCGAAGGCGGCGGCCCTGCTCGGATCATTGAATTTCGCGAAATGGTCAAAATTCTTCACGGGATGGGGCTTAGGGTTGTGATGGACGTCGTCTATAATCACACCTATACGGCAGCCTTGGACCGGCATTCTGTCCTCGATAAAATAGTGCCTGGATATTGGCACCGAAGACACCCCATAACGGGTGAAATAGAGACATCAACCTGCTGCCCCAATACCGCAACAGAACGCGCCATGATGGCGAAATTAATGACGGATTCGCTTGTCGTTTGGGCTCGGGATTATGGCATTGATGGCTTCCGTTTCGATTTAATGGGACACCAGCCTAAGAGCCTAATGCTGGCCGCGCGCGAAGCGGTAAAAGCGGTTGATCCTGATACTTATTTTTACGGCGAAGGCTGGAACTTCGGTGAAGTAGCCGATAACGCCCGCTTCCAGCAAGCAACACAGACCGAACTCGCCGGTTCCTCAATCGGCACCTTCAGCGACCGCCTGCGTGATGCCATAAGAGGCGGCGGACCATCGCTGGATGGTGTCGATCTCAGAAAGTCGCAGGGCCTTGGCAACGGGCTGTTCTTGATCCCCAATGAAATCACGCTATTGAACGATAGAGCTGACTATGATGCGCAGCTTGATATCGCCCGCGTGGGACTAGCCGGCAACTTGGCGAGCTTTCCTATAACCACTCGATCTGGCGAGACAATCACGGGTGATCAATTGTCATACGGTGGTGGTCCAGCAGGGTATGCGATCGATCCCGCTGACACGATTAATTATGTGTCTAAGCATGACAACCAGACGCTTTGGGATAATCATCAGTACCGACTACCAAATGCGATGTCGCTTTCTGATAGGGCTAGATTACAAGTACAATCCCTATCTTGGCCGCTCTATGGGCAGGGGATCCCTTTCCTTCATATGGGTAGCGAGCTATTGCGCTCAAAATCATTTTTGCGCGATAGCTATAATTACGGACACTGGTTCAACCGCGTTGATTTTACCGGCCAGTCCACCACATATAATGTCGGCCTACCGCCAGCGGAAAAGGATGCAATGAACTGGCCGCTCATCCAATCGCTGATTTCCAGTAATAAGGGCCGAGATATGCCCACAGAAAAAGCGATGCTTGATACCCGTGACCAATTGCTGGACATGATAAAAATTCGATCAAAGTCAAAACTGTTTTCGCTGGAGACTGACGATCAGATCAAGCGCCGCGTTTCCTTTCTTAATACCGGAGTGGATCAGATTGACGGCTTGGTTGTGATGCAGATTGACGACGGGTTTATCAATCCAGACATCAAGTCGATTGATCCCAACTGGTCGAGCCTTATTGTCATCTTCAATCATGGGGCCAAAAACCTTACCTTCCCTTATCAACATGCCGGCAACTACAGTCTTCATCCTGTGTTGATCGGCGGCGCTGACCCAGTGGTCAAGGCTTCCGCTGCGGAGCCTTCAGGCTTTCAAGTGCCTGCCTTTACAACGGCTGTCTTTGTGCGAGCCGATGAGGTTCAAGAATGAAACGTTTGAAAATCCGTGCCACAACTTCCTGATATGCCACCGAAGGGCACTGTCTAGGCAAACTCATACAGCTCAATATTAATCGGAACTAAGGGCCAAGGCAGCACAAAAGACAAGTCCAGCTCCAAGCCACTATAAATATCCAATTGTTTTTCCCAAGAAATCCGAAAAATTTAGCTCGGACTGGATTATCTGTCGATGAGTATGTGCCTGCCTTGCAGCTAGACATAAATATCGCTAACAATGGTAGATGCAAACTTGTCATCGCGCGAAAAACATCTCTGTTATTGAATTTGAGTCTCAAATGTTCTGAAGCGGCACGCTTCATCAATATAAGTTTACGTTGGAAACAGGTTCCAAACCTGCCCCATGCAAGATCAAGGCGCTCACCGTCTCAAAGACTTCCTGTTTTTGCGCAGCAGTCAAGACCTTGCCGCTGTTCAACATCTCTATCTGGTGATTGAAATCCGCATAATGCTGGGTAATCGCCCAGATCGAGTAAAGAAAGAATTTCGGATCTATCCCTTCCCGTATTTTGCCTTCCGATATCCACATATTGATTTGCGCGACCTTTTCTTCTTGCCACTCGAGCAGATCATTCTTCAGCTTCCCATCAATGAAGTTCGCACCATGAATAATCTCGTTTGCCCAAACTTTGGACCTAAAAGGTCTATCAAAAGCTGATCGCAGCTTCTCACCAATATACGCGGTCAATGCCTGCTCTGGCTCATTCGAGCTATCGAATGCTTCTGAAGCTTTTACCCATTCAACAAATATGTTTTCCAGAACAGCTCCGTACAAATCACATTTGCCTCGAAAATAATAATGTAGATTTGCCTTTGGGATGTTTGCTTTTTCAGCAATTTCCTGGGTCGTGGCGCCCTTGAATCCCTTGGCTGCAAACACTTCTTCTCCGCTTCGCAGAATTAGTTCCATGTTCTCTCTGCGAACTTTGGCTTTCTGATTTTCTTTATTTTGTGATGGGAGAATCATTAGACATCCACTTCAGGTCAGTTTGTTTGCTGCTGTCATATGATAATACCAGAAAACAGAAGAGATCACCTGATGAATCGGATTATTTCTACGGTTGTGTTTAAATAAGTCTGAACTGGCTGCTGTCTTCAACAGTATGCACAATTGAAACCAATTAAATCATGTATGCGCAATAATCCTGTGCTCAGCCAAGCCATGAAATGTAGAAATTATAATTACTTTTTACCGAGGAAATATTTATGAACGTCAGGCTGGCCACGAATGGCCAGCCTGCAAGGGTTACTTAGCGATTTCAGCGCTAGAAATGTTTGCTAAGTGAAACACCATATGTGCGAGGTTTAAGGTATGAAACCTGACTGGTACCATAGAAGCCAGACACATCGAAACCAATGACCGCATCACCGGAATTTGTCACGTTGTCCACAAACGCTGTTGCTGACCACTCACCTTCCGCATCTGTCCAAGAAATTCTGGCATCCATCTGGAATCTGTCACCCAAATCGTGGGCTGTGAAATTCCGGGAATTCGAGAAGACCTTAGTTTGATACGTACCATTAACCTGTGCAGAAATCTCTCCACTGGCAATGTTATGGGTGTACCTTAGCAAGCCAGAAAACTGAAATTCCGGAGTGAAAGGCGGGCGAGTATCAGCAAACACACCTGACGCAACTTCAAGATCTTTAACATCAGCATCTAAGTATGAGGCACCGATCAACATGTCAAAACCAGGCGCTGGAGCAGCTGTTAACTCTATCTCGGCTCCCTTGAAAGATGCATTCTCGTTAAAGACTAGACCTGCGTTATTTACCCAAGAGAATGACTGATAATCATTATAGTCATAGTAAAATACCGAACCATTTAATCTGGCTCGTCCACCTGCTAAAGTCAGTTTGGTTCCTGCTTCATATGCCCAAAGAACTTCGGGATCATATGCACTAAACCCACCGATAAGCGGAGCATTGAAGCTACCCGCTTTGACACCGCGATTGACACCAATATAATACAGCGCATCATCGCCTGCCTTGTATTCAAGAACAGCTTTCGCCGACCACAAATTCTGGTCATTGTCTATATCCACAATATCAGTTGCCGGGCCAGTAACCTCGATCAGTCGATCATTCAAGTTCGCATTCCAGTGGACTGCCCCTTCGAGATTCTTGTCTTCTTTTATATACCGGGCGCCCATGACCAGAACCAACTTTTCATTCAGATCAACATCAACTTGGCCAAAGATCGAATAAGAATCGGTTGTCAAGTCAACCAATGTATTGACTTCTCCTCCTTCAAGGAAACCGTATGTAGAACTGGGTGAGCCAGCCAGGCCTTGAATATAATCTGTATCAATGCCCAGATAGAACAGGCCGGTTACCCATTTGACCCTATCGGTTGTGCCAGACAAACGGAATTCTTGGCTGAGCTGCTCAATCTTTCCATCAGACTGAAAAATCAAAGCAGGGGTTGCCGTCTGATCAGAATCCAGACCAATTGTCCGGTCAAATTCCTTGTAGTCGGTAACCGAAACAAAGTTCATTTCGCCGATATCCCAGTCTAGCGTAGCAGATAGCCCTTTGGACTCGATCTGGTTCTGGTCATCGAAAGCAAAATCTTTGTTCACCTTATTGCCCGAACCATCAGGATCGCCAAGGTTACCAAAGAAATCACCGCCCTGGACGGGCCGCGTGGCACCGCCAGCACAAACCCCGCTGGTCAAGAGAGTAAAGCAACCAAGAGGATCATCTTTAGCGAAGATTACGTCGACAACATTGCCTGAGTCATCTTGCACTTCAGTTGTATTCACAACCTGATAGGGGCCTTCACTTTTTTCTGTATCGGCGTAATTTGCAGACAGAAGCAAGGTTGCGGAATCACCGAGATCAGCTTCAATCTGAAACCGTGCAGCGAACGTTTTATCATTGTAGCCGTTTTCTCCACCACCAACGGAACCGGAAACGCCCTGCGCATCAGTACCACTGTAGACATTTTCCAGAATATTGCCCTGATGGTTATACATCACAGACAAACGTGCCCGAACACCTTCAGACAAAGACCCGGAGATCGCACCCTCACCGCGGACATTTGAAAAACGCGCTCCAGTGAGTGCAAAATAACCTTCAGTTTCCTCAGTCGGTTTAGCTGTGATGGTATTGACAAGTCCACCTGTTGCATTTCGTCCAAAAAGCGTTCCCTGAGGGCCCTTCAGAATTTCTACACGCTCAATATCAAACAGACCGAATGTCTGTGCTTGCGTACTGGCGAGGTATCCACCATCAACATACACAGCCACAGGTGCTTCAGCTATATCAGCGTAATCATTCTGGACAACACCGCGGATATTGAAGATGGCGCGCTGGCCACCAATGTCACCCGCAAGTGATACACCGGGCGCGTAAGAGATAAGGTCTGTGCTGCTTTCCATGCCCAGAGCAGTCATCTGTGCACCACTGAAGGCCGTCACTGCAATGGATACATCACTTAAGTTCTGTTCACGTTTCTGTGCCGTGATGACAATTTCTTCCACAAGAAAGGAAAACGCTTCTTCCTCGTCCTGAGCATAGGCTTGGCCGCTGAAGGTAATCATGGCCGCTGATGCCATCAACATACCTTTAAGAGCTACTCTGGAAAAGCCTGTGTGGCTCTTACCAATGTTATAACTAATCATTTTATTCCTTCTCCTGTTTGAAAAAATTCCGGTTTTCTGTGGTTTAACCTTTAGTCTCTACCTTGGATCAGTGTCTGATAACCAGCACCTTAGTTCAGTAAAAAGTCAAAAAAATCAAAGCATATCCTGACCAACTAGTCAACGTTGTGACTGCCCCTTTTTATTTGTTTTGACTTTTCCTTTTTATTTGCTGGATTCCTGATACAATGGCTTTAAAATTTGACCATATGGTAAAAAATTTGACCAAATCGCAAATTTGTGAATACTAGACATTGTATCCAACTTGCAGAGGGTGAAAATGACTCAAAATCCGGAACAGCTCCTTTCGATGGAAACATCAAAGTTGATGAGTTTGGCAACCGATTTGCGCCAAGAATATTGGGGCGATTATATTACCTACTCTCGAAAAGTTTTTGTCCCTCTTACCAATATGTGCAGGGATACGTGCGGGTACTGTTCATTTGTCAAGCACCCTTCTCATGCTGAGGCGGAAATCCTGTCGCCTGACCAAATACTGAAGATTGCGCGCAGCGGTGAAGATACAGGGTGTAAGGAGTTGCTTTTTAGTCTCGGCGAAAAACCAGAGCAGAGGTATGAGGAGGCGAGAAGCGCACTTGCGGCGTTGGGACACACTTGCATGAGTGATTATATATACGAGATGTGCACGCTTGTTCTCAATGAGACATCCCTTGTGCCCCACGTGAATGCTGGCACCCTTGAAAGGCATGAGCTATCGGCTCTGAAGGAAGTCAGTGGTTCATGCGGTATGATGCTTGAAAATGTCAGCCGCAGATTGACGCAAAAAGGATTTCCGCATTATGCCTGCCCGGACAAGGTACCAGTTCAACGAATTCGAACGCTGGAACGAGCGGGTGAGATCAAGGTGCCATTTACAACTGGCATTCTCATTGGAATTGGCGAATCATGGCAGGAACGCATCGATAGTCTGGTCGCGATTGCAAACCTTCATAAAAAATATGGCCACATTCAGGAAGTTATTGTGCAGAATTTCCAGCCGCGCCCAGGCATAGCAATGGAAAATCACCCCGCACCGACGCTTGAGGACATGCTCCGAACTTTGGCTATGGCCCGGCTGATTTTACCACCGGACATAAGTTTGCAGGCTCCGCCAAACCTGTCTGATCGTCATACACAGTATCTTGCCGCTGGCATTAACGACTGGGGAGGTATTTCGCCGGTTACTATCGACCATATCAATCCGTTTCATGCCTGGCCAGAAATTGAAATGCTTGCCAAAAACACGGCCTTGATGGGGTGCACTTTGCAAGAGAGATTGACTGTATATCCGGCTTATCAGGATAGTAAGCGGGGTTATTTGGCGCCTGAAATTGCCGAAAGAGTTGGCAATATGGCTCGCCCGGATGGATATGCAAAATCCCAGGAGTTGCGTTGATGGACGATCTGTCGCCAAAAGAAAATTGGAAAGAGACGGTTTCTGGTTTTGTCAGTAATCACACCCGGTCCATTCTTGAAAAAGCGCTGGCAGGCGAGGAAGTTACTCTTGCTGAGGGAGAGCACCTTTTTCAGGCCAAAGGGAAGGAAATTGAGGCAATTTCGTATGTAGCCAACGAACTCCGTAAACGTGCTTGTGGCGATGCCGTTTCCTTTGTCGTAAACCGGAATATCAATTTCACCAATATTTGCTACATGGGTTGCTCATTCTGCGGATTTGCTCGCAGAAAAGAAGATGCTGACGCTCAGTGGCTCGATCCGCATCAGGTGGTCGAGCGGGCTCTAGAAGCAAGGAACCGCGGCGCATCCGAGGTGTGCATTCAAGGTGGGTTGCATCCTGATATGCCGGGTGACTACTACCGGAAATTGCTATTGGCCATAAAAGCTGAGATTCCGGATATACATATTCATGCATTTTCGCCGTTTGAAATTTGGTACGGGGCGGCAAAAACGCGGATGCCTTACCGAGAATTCCTTCAAGACTTGAAAGAATGTGGCCTCGGGTCTATGCCTGGAACTGCTGCAGAAATTCTGGATACCCGTATTCGCCAACAGTTGACAAAAAACAAGCTCAGCAGCGAGCAGTGGGTAGAAATTATTAGAACAGCGCATCAAGTTGGTCTTCGAACAACTTCTACCATTATGTATGGCCATATTGATGGTCCGTCTGATTGGGCGAAACACATCTGTCTCTTGCGAGACATTCAGAAGGAGACCGGTGGGTTTACCGAACTGGTCCCCTTGAGCTTCGTTCACTCTGATTCTCCTCTCTACCTCCAAAGGCCTGATCAAGTTCGTCCGGGACCAACAATCGATGAGGTTGTCAAAATGCATGCCGTATCCCGCATCTTGCTGGCAGGTTGGATCGACAATATCCAAGTTTCATGGACAAAACTGGGACCTGAACGGGCACGGCAAATGCTAGAATGTGGCGTCAATGACCTTGGCGGAACTTTGATGAATGAAAGTATTTCAAGGGCCGCTGGTGCTAGGCATGGTCAGGAGATCACGGCAGCTGAAATGGTCAAGCTTATCAAATCAACAGGTCGGGTGCCTGTTCGTAGAAACACGCTTTATCAAGTGCAGGAAGATTATGACGGTCACGCGCCAAAGGAATTGTTGCCGCTGGTTGATCGCAACACTAGCGAGCCTCTTGCCTTTCTTCAAACCAAGGCCCCCATATCATGAGTACTGCCAGAGACAGATTATCGGTTGTTCTCCTGGCAGGTGGCGTAGGTGGAGCAAAGATGGCGGAAGGATTCCATCATTGTGACCGCTGTGATCTGACAGTGATTAGCAACGTTGCCGATGACGACGAGTTCCATGGTCTATGGGTGTCGCCAGATACTGACACAATGCTCTATACACTCAGCGACCGGATCGATCTCAATCAGGGGTGGGGTGTAAAAGATGAAGGCAAACGGGCACTGGCTGTGCTTGATGAATTGGGCCAGCCTACCTGGATGACACTCGGAGATCGGGACCTTGGTTTGCATATATATCGGACAAACAGTTTGTCACAGGGTGTTGGTAGGCAAGATATTTGTGATAATATATGCAAGGCGTTTGGTCTTGAAACTCGCATCATATTGCCGACCGAAGATGTGATCCAGACACAGATCAAAACCGACGATGGATGGCTGTCTTTCCAGGAATATTTTGTCCGCGAGCGCTGCCAGCCAGAGGTCAGGGAAATTGCAATACGGGATATCGGACTTGCCAATCCCAATCCGGCAGCTGTTGAGGCCTTGAGTGCGGCCGATCTGGTTGTGATAGCGCCGAGCAACCCTCTAGTTTCCATTGAGCCCATCCTTGGAATCGGAAACATCCGGGAGATTGTCAAAAAACTAGCCACTCCCGTGGTGGCGGTCTCACCGCTGGTTGGTGGCAAGGCTGTGAAAGGCCCCCTTGATCGGATGATGCAGGCCGGCGGAATGGATGTGTCTACAGAGGCGATTGCCAGTCTGTATAGAGGTTTGATTGATATTCTTGTTGTCGACCATCAAGACTTTCATCAAACTTATTGTGAAGCGGCGCCTGGCATTAAGATTGAGGCTGCCCCGACCTTGTTGAAAAACAGGTCCGACAAAATCAATCTGGCCAACCGATTGATTGACCTTGCCCTCAAAAGCGATGGGGGAGATGTTTTGTATGGCTGATCCCCGTTTACTTGTAGTGGTTCCCATGAAAAGTCTGGCTACTGCCAAAAGCCGTCTGTCAGGTTCGCTTTCGGCTGAGCCCCGGCGTAATCTGGCTCTGGAATTGTTCCTCAGAACCATTGAGTTGGTGACTTCATTCGGTGACAGAATTGTCGTTCTAGTGGTCTCTGATTGCCCTGAGATCGAGATTCTGTGCAAACGGAAACCTGTTAACCTGCTGAAACAGGATAGTAACAAGGGGTTGAACCATGCGGTTACCATGGCAACAGATTGGGCATGTAGTCGGGGTTTTGCCCGCATGGCTGTGTTACCTGCTGACCTGCCTCTTCTCTTAGTTCAGGATATTGAAAATATCGAACAATTCGACCAAGGGGACAGTCATGTATTATTGCATGAATCTCAGGATGGTGGGACAAACTGCCTACTGGCATCTCCGCCAGACGCAATACCCTTCATGTTTGGGCCCCATTCATGCGAAGCACATCAGCAAGCTTCTATCGCCCGCAATATTGGCTGCACGGTCGTAAGAGACGGCAATCTTGCTCTGGATGTCGACACAATTGATGATCTCAGAGATGCCTCCTCAAGGGTCGCATGGTTGCCTGATTTGGTGATGGCATGATGGAAAACGTTGAAATATTTGCGGTGCCTGGAATTCCCGCGATTAAAAAGGACCATGACCTTTCTGCAGCTCTTGTAGAAGCAATGGAAACATCCTGCGGTGGAGTCAGGCCGGGTGATATTTTGGTAATAGCCCAGAAAATTGTCTCCAAGGCGGCTGGACTTGTAATCAGACTGGACGACGTCAATCCCTCGTCAGAAGCCCTCGAACTGGCACATGAAATGGGCAAAGACCCTCGCAAGGTAGAGGTGGTTTTGGGCGAAAGCATTCGGGTTGTGAAGGCTTTCCGGCATGATTCCGAACGTGAAGGCACAATAATATGCCAGCATCACAGTGGGCATATATCTGCCAATGCCGGCGTTGATGAATCAAACGTCGATAGCGCGGACGCATTGTTGCTTCTGCCCCGCGACCCTGACCAGGCAGCCGCAAATCTGAAGCGTGAGATTGAACAGCGGACTGGCGCTGAAATCGGACTGATCATATCCGATACTTTTGGCCGACCCTGGAGACTTGGGCAGGTCAATGTTGCGATCGGCGCAGCCGGGTTGCCTGTATTCCGCAATGAAATTGGTGGGCTGGACATGTATGGCCGTGAGATAATGGTGACACAGCCAGCGTTGGCTGATGAGTTGGCGGCCGCGTCTGGCCTTGTGGTTAGCAAGACATCCGCAACACCTCTTGTTGTGATTAGGGGTGTCAGTTGGTCTGGTGAATGTGGCCAGGCCTCAGATCTTATACGAAAACAAAAGGAGGATATGTTCAGATGACTATCGCAATTCTTGGAGGGACAGGACCACAGGGACAAGGGCTTGCGTTGCGCTTTGCGCGCGCCGGTATACCAGTCGCCTTGGGTTCCAGAGATGGAAAGCGCGGTGCTCAAATCGCAGAAGAACTGAATGGGAAGCTAGGATCAGGGGTCGCCAACATTACCGGCACCACCAATGAAGCAGCAATAGAAATGGCGCATGAAATGGTTCTTCTCGCTGTTCCTTTCTCAGCTCACAATGCCACCCTTGAAAACATAAAGCACCTGCTTGAAGGCAAGGTTTTGGTGGATATCGTGGTTCCGCTGGATCCGAAAGACCCAAAGCTAGTGAATATGCCGCCAGAAGGCTCGGCGACGGAAGCAGCGCAAGCGATTTTAGGCGTTGATATTCCTGTGGTAGGCGCGCTGCACAACGTATCCGCAACAACCCTTAACAATCTGGATTGGGATATCAATTGCGACATCCTGGTGTGTGGCAACAGCCTGGATGCCCGTAAAAAAGTCATGGCGTTATGCAGCGTGCTTGGCGTTACTTGTTACAACGCAGGGCCTGCCCAAAGCGCGAGGTCTATTGAGGCCATCACCCCAATATTGATCCGTGCAAATATCTCAAAGATGGTCCCTTTCACACACGCGGGGATCAAAATATGGGCGCCAGATCATTAGCCAAGTCATTCAAAACTTTAAACGAAAAGATCAAACAAAGGAGAGAAAAAATGGAATTTGGAATTACATTCAAGGGATTTGTTGAGCCAGATCGAGCAAGAGCATTGGTGAGGCAAGCCGAAAATGCGGGATTTGACTACTGCTGGTTCTATGACAGCCATATCTTGTGGCGTGAATGCTACCCCGCAATCGCTATGTGTATGGAACATACAAAGAAAATGCGCTTCGGCCCTTGTGTGACCAACCCCAATGCTCGTGACTGGTCAATTGCAGCATCATTGTTTGCTTCCCTTTCCAAGCAGTCTGATGGTCGCTTTGATATTGGTCTTGGACGCGGTGACAGTTCTGTTCGTGTCATGGGCAAGAAGCCGGCCACACTTGCACGCCTTGAAGAATTTGCAGTGAAGGTGAAAGCCATGGCAAGAGGTGAAGAAGTAGAGTATGGGGAATGCCCATCACCTGTAAAATTCCCGTGGGCCGACGGTCACGAAATCCCTGTCTGGGTTGGAGCCTATGGCCCAAAGGCTCTCGCATCCGCGGGCAAGGTTGGCGATGGCCTCATTCTGCAGATTGCAGAGCCAGTTATTTGTAAATGGCTGGGCGAGCAGTCCCTTGAGGCCGGCAAGGCTGCCGGACGGGACATGAGCAATTATCGTATTATGGCTGCGGCACCAGCGTATGTTGGCGACAGGGAAATAGGCCGAGAAAAGACCAAATGGTTCCCAGCAATGGTTGGCAATCATGTCGCTGATATTGTCGAAAAATACGGAACGGAACGCGAAGACATCCCGAAGGCACTGACGGAATATATCAAAAACCGCAAGGGGTATGACTATTCCAAGCACGGTCAAAGCGACAACCCATACCTTGATTTCATTTCAGATGAAATTGTGGATTCGTTCGCGGTGTTGGGTGAAGTAGACGAGCATATCACCAAGCTGAATGAGCTAAAAGATGTCGGAATTACGCAGTTCAATATTTATCTGGACAATGGCGACGAAGAGAAAATTATCGCCGATTATGGCAACCACATCATTCCCAAGTTCAGGTAATAGGTAAACTTTATCGTCAGGGGATATTCGAAGGAATCTCATCGCCTGCCGTAAGTAGCAAACGCGTCAGTACTACGGTTCTGATGCATAATTATTAACCAAGGAGATTTGCGCATGACTCGATTGTGGGTTAAATCTTGACTACTTGGTCAGGATGTGGAATTTTCTTGGTATTAGGATAGGGAGAATCCTGCCGAGAACGGTCAACAGATGTGACTTTTGCAGGAATCATAGAGAGGAGGTCCAGAATGAGTAAATATACACCGGAACAGCTGGAAGCTTACTGGATGCCTTACACAGGCAATCGCCAGTTCAAGCAGGACCCGCGAATGATAGTCAGTGGCGAAGGATCTTGGCTGGTTGATGACGACGGGCGCCGTATTTTTGATGGCCTCTCAGGGCTGTGGACATGCGGTTTGGGCCACGGTCGTAAGAAGATTGCTGAGGCTGTAGAGAAACAATTGCGTACGCTGGATTTTGGCCCGTCCTTTCAATATGGACACCCGGTTGCTTTTGAGCTGGCGGATCGAATAAGGCAGATGGCACCAGGCAATTTGGACTATGTATTCTTTACAAACTCCGGGTCCGAAAGCGCGGACACTTCGACAAAAATGGCTCGCGGATATTGGCGCCAGAAAGGTCGTCCGGAGAAAACCCGGATTATTGGTCGTGCTCGCGGTTATCATGGCGCCAGTTGGGGAGGAATCAGTTTTGGCGGCATTGGCGCGAACAGAAAATTATGGGGGCCTGGCGTTGAAGCGGACCATTTGTCTCATACCGTTGTAAAAGGTCAAGAATTCACCCGGGGCATGCCTGAAAAAGGCGCCGAACTGGCAGATGAACTCCTTGCATTGCTGGAACTACACGACCCATCCAATGTTGCCGCAGTGATTGTTGAGCCTTTTTCCGGTTCAGGAGGCGTTCTAATACCTCCCGTCGGTTATCTTAAGCGGCTGCGCGAAATATGCGACCAACATGAAATATTGCTGATCTTTGATGAAGTTATCACAGGTTTTGGGCGGAGCGGTTCCATGTTCGGCGCGATTGAGTTTGATGTGATCCCTGACATGATGAATTTGGCCAAGCAACTGACCAATGGTTGTGTGCCGATGGGAGCTGTTGTGACCACCGATGAAATCTACAACGCATTTATGGAATCCGGGGGGCCTGAATATATGATCGAACTTCCTCACGGATATACTTATTCAGGACATCCAGTGGCTTGCGCAGCTGCCATGGCCTCGCTTGACATCCTAGAGGAAGAGCAACTTGTTGGCCGTGTAAAAGCTATGTCAGGCTACTTTGAAAATGTGGTTCACAGCCTGAAGGGATGTAATCATATCAATGATATCAGGAACTACGGCTTTGCTGCAGGCTTGGCCATTGATCATATGCCAGGCGAACCAGCTCGGCGTCCTTTTGAAATAGCCATGTCAATGTGGAAAAAAGGGTTTTATGTGCGATATGGCGGTGACACCATCCAATTGGGAATTCCCTTTATCACTGAAAAAAATGAAATTGACGATCTGATGACTGCCCTGCAAGAAACAATAAACGAACAGCCCTAATCAAGCCCTAAATGTTGAGGACACGGAAATGAATATTGAAACGAAGAACACTAATAGCGAAAGCATAGTCGGGCACATTATCAACGGTGAGCATGTTACCGCTAGTTCCAGATTTCAGGATGTTTATAACCCTGCAACAGGGACGGTAGTCAGACAGGTTGCGTTAGCGTCCAAGACAACTACCGAGCAAGCCATAGCGGCAGCCAGTGCTGCTTTCCCGGCATGGCGCAACACACCGCCCCTAAAACGCGCAAGGGTCATGTTCAGGTTTCTGTCACTTATTGAACAGAATATTGACCGTCTTGCCGCCGCGCTTTCTGAAGAGCATGGAAAAGTACCAGGTGACGCCGCCGGAGAATTGATGCGTGGTATCGAGAATGTCGAATATGCCTGCGGCGCTCCTGAGCTTTTAAAGGGCGAGCATTCCAAGAATGTCGGCCCGGCTATTGATTGCTGGTCAGAGTTCCAGCCTCTGGGAGTTGTGGCCGGGATTACACCGTTCAATTTCCCGGCGATGGTTCCGCTCTGGATGTTCCCAATGGCTATCGTTGCGGGCAACACATTCGTGCTGAAGCCATCTGAAAAAAATCCTTCCTCGGCAATGATCCTGTCAGAACTTTTACATGAGGCAGGCTTGCCAAAAGGCGTATTCAACGTCGTCAACGGCGATAAAGAATCAGTAGATACCCTTCTTACTGACCCACGTGTGGAAGCTGTTTCATTCGTAGGCTCTACACCAATTGCCGAATATGTATACAGCACCGGTACAAAGCATGGCAAAAGGGTGCAGGCACTTGGTGGGGCGAAAAACCACGCGATCGTGATGCCCGACGCTGATATTGAAAATGCTGCCAACGCATTGACTGGCGCAGCATACGGCTCAAGTGGCGAGCGTTGCATGGCCATTTCGGTAGCAGTTTGTGTTGGGGATGAGACCGCATCTAAGCTGATTGAGCTGATGAAAGGCCCGATTTCTGCAATGAAGGTTGGCCCCGGCACAGACCCCGAGAACGAGATGGGCCCGCTCATCAGTCAGCAACATTTTGAGAAGGTCAGTTCAATGGTCGATCAGGGTGTGAAAGAAGGCGCCACCCTGGTTGTAGATGGCAGAAACCTGAAAATAGACGGTCACGAGGGTGGATATTTTCTGGGCGCCAGCCTGTTTGACAATGTTTCATCGGACATGGTTATATACAATCAAGAAATTTTTGGCCCGGTGCTCTGTGTTGTCCGTGTAGATAATCTTGAGGAAGCTATGGCGCTTATTGATAATCATGAATATGGTAACGGTACTTGCCTGTTTACCAGAGACGGCGAGGCGGCACGTTTCTTCACCGATAATATCAAGGTAGGTATGGTCGGGGTCAATGTCCCGCTACCTGTGCCAGTAGCTTATCACTCTTTTGGTGGTTGGAAGCGTTCATTGTTTGGTGATCTTTCGGCTTACGGCCCTGATTCCGTTCGCTTTTATACACGTCGCAAAACCATCACCCAGCGATGGCCGACTGGTGGCATTAGGGAAAAGGCGCAATTCGCGTTTCCAAGCAACAACTAGACAAGATGCTTTCCAGACGAAAGCAAAAAACAGGAGAAGGTCGATGTCGCAAAACCAGAAAATCAATAGTGATCGTCTTTGGGCCAGTCTGATGGAAATGGCAAAAATCGGTGCAACTGAGAAAGGCGGCTGTGCCCGCCTTGCACTGACGGACCTCGACAAGGAAGGACGGGATCTTTTCATCAGATGGTGTGAAGAAGCAGGCTGTACCGTCTCTGTCGACCAAATCGGCAATATCTTTGCCCGCCGGCCCGGACGGAACAATGACCTTCCTCCTGTTGGCACAGGAAGTCATCTCGACACACAGCCTACAGGTGGTAAATTTGATGGTGTGTTCGGTGTATTGGCTGGGCTGGAAGTGCTCAGAAGTCTCAATGACTATAACATCGAAACAGAGGCACCGATTGAAGTGTCCGTCTGGACGAACGAAGAGGGTTCTCGTTTTCCTCCGGCGATGATGGGATCAGGCGTGGTATCTGGCAGATTTGATTTGCAGGAAATTCTGGATACCCGTGACATCGATGGCGTTCGTCTCGGCGACGAACTGGAACGTATCGGATATGCCGGTGATGTCAAGGCCGGTGGTCGTGCTTACACTGCATTTATCGAAACCCATATCGAGCAAGGCCCATACTTAGAAAATGAAGACAAAATGATCGGTATCGTCGTCAAAGGTCAGGGGCAAAGATGGTATACCTGTGAGATCACGGGCCGCGAATCTCATGCGGGTACCACCCCGATGCATTTACGCAAGGACGCGTTGCTGGCCAGCTCCAAGATTATCCAAGCGGTCAATGAAATCGCCACAAGCTACCCGCCCCATGCATGCGGCACAGTTGGTTTCGTCCAAAACTACCCTAATTCGCGAAATACAATCCCGGGGTCCGTGGTTTTTGGAATTGATCTTCGTCACCCAGAAGATGAAACCCTTACAGCGATGGATACGGACCTGCGAAAGTTTCTTGATGATCTAGCTGTTGACTCGGGCGTTGATATCAAACTGGATAATTTCTGGTATTATGCACCAATTCTTTTTAACAATGACTGTATCGAGGCAGTTAGGAAAGGCGCGGCTGATCATGGCTATTCCTCAATGGAGATATTCGCAGGCGCCGGCCACGACGCATGCTATGTAAATGATTTTGCGCCCGCAGGTATGATCTTCACACCCTGCCTTGATGGTATTAGCCATAATGAATCTGAGAGCACGACGCCAGAGGAATGTGAGGCAGGATGTAATGTCCTTCTGAATGCAATGGTCCAACTGGCCAAAATTGCAGAAACCAGTTGATTACAATTTGGATTTAGCTGCATACAGCCCGAAAAAAAGGCACTACCTGAAACCGGGTAGCGCCTTTTTTCGATTTGCAGCTCAGACTAAAAGGTGAACATCCCAAGCCTAAGGCTATTTGCTTAATGAAAGAGCTTCAAACATTGGATGAAACGCCGGTCGCTTCACATACCGCCCTTCACCCTTCACGGCCCGCAGCTCACCCTCCTTGTACCGGAGATTACCGCCGCTGATTGTGTGGGTTGGGATGCCCTTAACCGTCATGCCTTCAAAGATATTGAAATCGACATTCTGGTGATGTGTCTTCGCTGAAATAGTTCTGCTTCCCTCAGGGTCCCAGACGACAATATCAGCATCTGCCCCTACGCGGACAGCACCCTTTCGCGGGTAAATATTGAAGATCTTTGCAGAATTTGTCGAAGTGACCGCGACAAATTCCTCCGGCGTCAGCCGCCCGGTGCCAACACCATGGGTCCAGAGAACAGCCATTCTGTCCTCAATACCAGCAGTGCCATTTGGAATCTGGGTGAAGTCATCCTTGCCCATTGCTTTCTGGTCGGCACAGAAACAGCAGTGATCCGTAGCTGTGGTTTGTAGATTGCCGGACTGCAAGCCATGCCACAAGGCTTGCTGGTGTTTTTTCGGCCGGAATGGTGGTGACATAACATGTGCAGCAGCAAACTCGAAATCCGGGTTTTGGTATACCGTGTCGTCTATCAATAAATGGCCCGCCAGAACTTCGCCGAATACACGGCTACCATTATTTCTAGCATTCGTAATATGCTGAACAGCTTCCTCGGTTGACACATGCACAATGTAAATTGGCACGCCCAACACTTCCGCAAACTGGATGGCACGATGGGCCGCTTCACCTTCTACCTTTGCAGGTCTGGACAAGGGATGCGCCTGTGGTCCAGTGATCCCTTTTGCAATCAATTCTTTTTGCAACTGGAAAACCATTTCCCCATTTTCCGCATGGGTCGTGACAATAGCCCCTAACTCCATTGCGCGACGGAAGCTGTTATACATGATTTCGTCAGTTGCCATGATGGCGCCCTTGTACGCCATAAAGTGTTTAAAGCTGTTGATACCCTCTTCTTCAACAAGGGTTTTCATGTCAGCATGTACGCTTTCATCCCACCAGGTAACTGCAACATGGAAGCCATAATCAGACGCGGATTTTTCCGACCACTCCCGCCATTGCCGGTAGGCATCAAGCAGGCCTTGCTCGGGTGCCGGAATCACAAAGTCAATGATGCTGGTTGTACCGCCGGCCAACCCAGCGGCGGTCCCAGTGAAAAAATCTTCCGAGGCCACCGTGCCCATGAATGGCAATTGCATATGCGTATGTGGATCAATGCCACCAGGCATAACATACTGCCCTCCTGCATCAATCACTTCAGTGTCTGACGGAACGTCCAGTTCAACGCCGACCGCTTTTATCACGCCGTCAGCACAATAAACATCGGCTCGTTCACGAACATCCGCATTAACAACAGTGCCGCCTTTGACTAGCAAACTCATTTATTGCTCCTTGCCTGTTAGTTGGTCTGGTTTTTGCCAAGTGACAAAAGTGAGTATACAACTGCTGCCAGTGCAAACCCTACAAACCATGAGTAAGTGTATAATGTTTGGAGAAATTGCGGAACTTGATCAACGAACCCCGCAGTGTGCAAAAAGCCGGGAACATTGGGAATAACTCCGATGACCAAGGCTATCAGTCCCGCAAAGTTCCACCCTTTCGTCCCTGCATATTGTCCAGTGCTAGAAAATAAATCCGCCACAACCAGATTTTGTTTGCGAAGGAAAAAATAGTCCGCAACTAGAATACCGGCAATTGGCCCAAGCAGGGCCGAGTAACCTACGAGCCAGGTGAAGATATAAGCGTCAGCATCCTCAACTAAGCGCCACGGAAAGATCAGAATTCCGATGACGGCAGTGATATATCCACCATGAACAAATGATATCTTTGACGGTTTTAGGCTTGAGAAACCATAGGCCGGCGCCACAACATTTGCCGCAAGATTGGTAGACAGTGTAGCGATAGTAAGTGCAGCCAGTGCGACCACAACGCCAACACCGCCCATGCGACCGGCCAGATCTACAGGATTCCAGATTGCCTCACCGTAGATGACTACGGATGCTGATGTCACAGCTACTGAAACAAATGCAAACAGCGCCATAGGAAGTGGAAGTCCAAGCGCCTGTCCAATCATCTGTGACCTCTGATCCTTTGCAAACCTTGTAAAATCAGGAATGTTCAATGCCATAGTCGCCCAGAAACCAACCATTCCGGTCAAGGATATAATAAAAGTCGACCAAAATTGCCCTTCTTTTGGGCCACCTTCAACAAAGTGGGAAGGCGCGGAGAGCATCGCGCCAAATCCACCTGCCTCCATATAGGCCCAAGCCAATAAAGCAAGGAGCATCAATAGCAGAAACGGCGCAGCCAGCATTTCCAACCATTTGATCGAATCTGTGCCTTTGCGGATAAAATACAGGTGCAGCAACCAAAAGCCTAGGAAACAGGATACTTCGCCCGCGTTTATACCCAAAAACGGTATGTCGCTGCCCGTTAGAATGTCCCCGAAAAGCGAATTGACGATGATATAAATGGCTGAGCCACCCAGCCACGTATTAATGCCAAACCAGCCGCAAGCAACCAATCCCCTTGCAACTGCAGGAATTTTTGCGCCCTTCGGACCGAAAGATGATCGCAACAAAACGGGAAATGGGACACCATACTTGGCTCCCATATGACCAATGGCAATCATTGGAATCAGAACTATAGCATTACCAAGAAAAACGGTCAGTACTGCTTGCCACCAGTTCATGCCTGCAGCTACTAACCCGCCCGCAAGCAAATAAGTTGGCACACATGCCACCATGGCCACCCACAAAGATGCAAATGCCAAGGAGTTCCATGTTTTATCAGCTTCTTTCACTGGCGCCAGATCGGCGTTCCAAAGCGTTGGGTCTGGCGTCGCTTCACCTTGGCTGGTATTTGCCATTGTTACAGAAGGTGCCTCAGTATTCATGGCTTCAATCTCCCACTCAAAAAATCTGTGATCCATCCTCTTGAACAACAACTACCTTTTTTTGACCAACTGGTCAAGGTTTCAGCCTTCAGCTAATCCTGTTGTTTGACCAACAGCATGATGACCAGTCCCGATACTGTAAGCAATGATGCCGGAGCAACATATGGGTTTACCTGTGTCACGCCTGATGCCACTTCAAACAGGACCACAAAAAGCGGTACAAGATACCCCATCGCAGTGACCTTTGCGGCAGATATCCTGATCAATGCATATTGGGTCAGCATGAAAGTAATCACAGTTGTCACTATGGCCAGATATCCGATTGTCAACCAGTCTGCTTCAGCCAGCCCCCACCAATCCACTTGACTTACTGATTGCAATGACAAGGGGATGACGATCAGAGCAGCGCCCACGGTGGTCCAGAAAGCAAATTGGTCCACGGCTTCGCCTTGTGACAAGTATTTAACCAGGGCACTGTATAGTCCATAGGCAGCAACACCCCAGAGAAAAAGAATTTCGCCCTTACCCAAATTAAGCTCGAAAAGATTTGAAAGTTTTCCATCAAATATCAAGAGTGCGGTGCCGGTTGCTGCGATCAAAATGCCACCAATTTCCCGAATGTTCAGTCGTTGCCCAACAATGAGCCATGCAAAGATACCACTGAAAAGTGGGACAAGAGTGAAGATAAAACCGACAGACACTGGATCGCTTGTTTCCAGCGCTGTAAACTGACTGAAAAAATGAAACCCAAGTAATCCACCAAAAATGAGGAAACGCCAAAATTTTGGCGGTGGTTTCAAAACGGCAGTATTCCTGTGTCGAATTATCAAAAACACAGCGAAAACAACGGTGGCCAAAAGCAGCCTAGCGGCTACCAATGCCGCTGGTTCGATATTTGAAATTGCCGCTGCCCCTAAAGGGAAAGTGCCTGCCACGAGCACCGTGAATGTCAGGATTGCTGCGTATCCTTTTAACTGCTCCTTATCAGGAATCGAAGCCAACAGCTTTTCAAACATCTTCGGCCATTCCATCGCAATGCGGGGGATGCCCGTTTTTGATTCCATCAAATATTATATGGATAATATTTTCCTTTGCTGTCTCATAGAAAGCTTTGTCGGCGATTGTTTTACCCGTCAACATTTTGATCTGGGCTTCGAAGTCTGCATAATGCTGGGTCATTGCCCAGATCATGAAAATAAGATGGAGGCCATCCACTTGCGCCACCTTGTTTTCAGATTGCCAATGACACCATACCTTATTAAACTTGCTGGCAAGCTCGCCCAATTTCGCCTCAAGATCCGGTCCTGCGTTGTTGGCTCCCTTTAATATTTCATTGGCAAACATTCTGGATGCGGCAGGATGTTTTCTCGACAAATCCATCTTTTTTTCTATGTATCCGCGCAGCTGTTCTTCTGGGTCAGCTGCCGGGTCAAGTTCTCCCAGAGGAGACAGCCAAATATCTAGTACATGATTCAACGCAGCCTGGTAAAGATCATGCTTGTTCCTGAAATAGTACAGCAAATTCGGCTTGGAGAGCCCTGCTCTCCTAGATATAGCATCCAGGGTGCCTCCCCTGAATCCTTCTTTCGAGAATTCAATGGTGGCGGCATCAATGATTTTGCGAGCATTTTTCTGTTGAATACGAGTTTCGCCATTTTTCCTTTCAACCATATCTGTCGCGCCAATCTCTTGATGAATGATAAAACGTTACCAATTGGTCAAAGTGCCTCAGAGCCATTTTCTGGTCAAGCTTGCATTTGAAAATCATTTTCGTGTTTAGGGCCGGGTTGAACTGAAATTAAGCGACAACGGTTAGTTTAGGGCACTCTCACAGGAACTCATTGCCCGAAATTCGTGGGATGCTAATCCGTCCCCAGGAACACCTCCATCGGGACTGTCAAAGAAACATGATGACCCGTATTTGCACTAACGTTAGACTGGCTGCATGAGCATGTCATTTCGGTACTTCAAACATCCGCCCGTTGTTATCCAGCTAGCGGTTCTTCTTTATGTTCGCTATCCCCTATCGCTTCGGCAGGTCGAAGAAATGTTGTTCGAACGGGGACTGGATATTTGCCATGAGACAGTGCGCCTTTGGTGGAATAGATTTGGCCGAGAACTCGCCAATCGCATTCGCAAAAAGCGTGTTTCACACCCATATCAGCATTGACGTTGCGGGCTGCGCTCCTCACGTCTACTACGCTCCGCTCCGTGAGGCCGGTTTTGACCTCGGCGCTGGCGGCCATGCCGGGGCCGAGCGGTAGCAGGCGGCCATTGACCATAATATCCTGCTTTTGCAGCGTTACCCGCACAGCATAGACTAGGCCCATATTCTCGTCCTCGCCCTTCATCATCTCATTCCATTAAGACAAGTAACGCAAGCCTGAACCAGATATGTTTGTGGCATCATCAATCTTCTTTGATCTGATCAATATAATTTTGTGTTTTTCTTGAAGCGTGCCCTCTACCGGGGCGACTTGCGAAAAGGATCACCGTGCGTCTCTCTCGGTCGACGACCGCTCCAGCATTGGACATTGTAAAACTATCCGGTAATTCTAAAAGATGATCCCGGTATTGGATGGCGCCGTCTTGCCACAAGCTAAATATATGAAGTCTCTTACCGATTGGGGCGTCGGACGGAAATGAAATAACATTTCCCTCTCGTAGTGGCGGCATAACGGGGTCAAAAGTAGGGGCTCTTGGGACTAATAAACGACCTCTACAAAGCTGATGTGATGAGTTGTCCCCATAATCTCTAGGATTGCTCGATTGGTAATCTGGGCAAAGCTTCCTAATCACCTTCAGGACAACATTGACCTCTCCCCGTGGCGCATAAATCCAGACATCTTGGCCCACTTCGGGAATTTCAACGTCCAACAGTTCAATAAACTCATCATAGAGATCATCTGACAACCGGAAAAATACATACCAGTTATACGGTCCAGCACCTTCCAGTGATCGCTGTTTCTTTGTTTCATTCGAAATACTGCCGAGGTAAGGGGAAATAGTCCATGCATCTTCAGGGTCATCATCTACACTGTCCCAAAAGTCGCCCTCGGTAACTGTAAAACTGATATCCCTAATCTGTGCATCTGGATGGTTATAGGCATTGTTATGGTCATATATCAGGACACCCTCAACAGTATGCTCATTGGGGGCGAGAGCAACCGGGAAGCGGTGACCATCCTCAATCGGGAAAGCAACGCCCATGTAATCAGCATCCTTGAAGCAAGGGGAGAGCATCGGCATCATCAGATAACGCCCGTCTGCTAACTTGTGACCAATACGCCGAACAGTCGGGTAATAATACGTCGGAACCGTTAAAGACGGAAACAGTTTACCTGTGCCACTCGAGCTCCGGTAAGAACTGCATTTGACATTGCGTTCTATGATTACCGGCTCACCGTTTACAACTAGCTCCACCTTTACATGACGATAGAGAGGAATTTTATATTCTGGGATAGGAAAAATCAAATATAACAGAAACAATATTCCAGCACCGATATAGATTGTTTTTACACTACCGCCAGCGGGTTTGGGTTTCCCAATTATCTTCCACAGCTCATCACGATCATTTTGATCATTCATATCTATCTCTCCCTCATCGCTTCATCGCGGTATCGCAGAAGCGGGCTTAATATAAATTCGATCAGGCGTTTATTGACGTTGCGGGCTGCGCTCCTCACGTCTACTACGCTCCGCTCCGTGAGGCCGGTTTTGACCTCGGCGCTGGCGGCCATGCCGGGGCCGAGCGGTAGCAGGCGGCCATTGACCATAATATCCTGCTTTTGCAGCGTTACCCGCACAGCATAGACTAGGCCCATATTCTCGTCCTCGCCCTTCATCATCTCATTCCATTAAGACAAGTAACGCAAGCCTGAACCAGATATGTTTGTGGCATCATCAATCTTCTTTGATCTGATCAATATAATTTTGTGTTTTTCTTGAAGCGTGCCCGCTACCCGGGCGACTTGCGAAAAGGATCACCGTGCGTCTCTCTCGGTCGACGACTGCTCCTGCTGTGCTGGCTGCAGTCAGATAGTCCAGCCAATGTTTGGGGTGGCTATGCGGAATATTGTGTTCAGAAATTTGAATGTAACCGCCGCCCCACACATGACCTACCATTCCGGCAAAGATGGCCAAGGCAATAGAAATGAGGGCGACCCATATCGGCCAGTGCTTTTGAAACATATCTCGGTACTTTCTCTAAAAACTATTCGCGCTTACCTTGCAACATTGCACCGCTGGGGTCAATACCCCTCCCTCTAATATGGGGTAGACTGTCTACGGCAACCCCAAAACTAGGGGCGAAGGCTGCATGACTAGGCTATGCTTTAGCCTTAGAGCACGATTCAAACATTTGGAGAGGTCAAAAGTGATCGCGCCGGAGACACAGGGTCTTAAGAGCCAAAATGCGGCCTGTTCAGAGATGAATTGAGGCCGCGCAGAGACACCATAAATCGTACAGCCCATTGAAATGTCGAAGCTATTTAGGATACTTTTGTGAATGCGGTATTTGCGGGTTTTTTGAATGGTGGTGTGTAATGCAATTACAGCTGTAGTCTCACGATCAAATTCCCTGATAAACAGGGAAAATACAGGGAATTTTGCGATTTTTCCAAAATTGTCGGTAGTCTTGGCTTCTGTTCATCCAGAAACACTCGATTAAAACTCGAGTTCCCTAAAATAATAACAGGGAATTTATATTGGATTGCAGGGAAGTATATCTCAAGGATAGCGCTATCCTTGAGATAGTATCTTATGGCTGAAAATTACTGCTTCACCTATCTTGACGAATGATTGGAACAATTAAATCGCCCCAAGCGCCTTCCTCATTATGGTGGCGAGAGGCCCGCATCAATTCAATCGTTACACCAGCGTCAACCGCGGCAGTGTCAAAGAAACATTATAGCCCATATTCGCGTTAGTGATAAACTCGCGGAATGAGCATTTCATTTAGGTACTTTAAGCATCCGCCCGTTGTTATCCAGTTGGCGGTTCTTCTTTATGTTCGCTATCCCCTATCGCTTCGGCAGGTCGAAGAAATGTTGTTCGAACGGGGACTGGATATTTGCCATGAGACAGTGCGCCTTTGGTGGAATAGATTTGGCCCAGAACTCGCCAATCGCATTCGCAAAAAGCGTGTTTCACACCCATATCAGCATTGACGTTGCGGGCTTCGCTCCTCACGTCCGCTTCGCGAACAAACTGGCGCTGGCATTTGGATGAAGTGTTTGTCCGTATCAATGGGAAAACTCACTATTTATGGCGCGCTGTAGATCATGAAGGAGAAGTTCTGGATGCCGTCGCAAGCAACCGTAGAGACAAGAAGACTGCCGTTAAACTGCTGAAAAGGCTTATGAAGCGATACGGCAGACCAGATAAAATCGTGACAGACCGCCTTCGATCCTATGGCGCCGCCATGCGGGAGTTAGGCTGCCTTGACAAACAAGACGTTGGTAAATGGCTCAATAATCGTGGGGAAAATTCACACCTCCCCTTCCGACGACGAGAATATGCAATGCTTCGCTTTCGAAAGCTGGAAACACTCGAGAAATTCACATCAGTTCATAGCCAACTTTACAACCACTTTAACGGAGAACGACACCTCAATGATCGACAAACTTACCGAGAATTCCGCTCAAACGCCTTGGCTGAGTGGCGGTCATTCGTGGGATAGGGAAATGTCGAATTCGGTCGATCACGACCAGTTTCAACTTCCTTTAACAATGCCGTGGTGTCCTCTTATGTGATACGTTTGGGCTGTACCACGCACCTATCCACAAGCGTAGGCCGCACTAGATTGCGCATTATTGCCATAAATTCACGAACTTTTACCCATTAACAAGGGTTCCGATGAAGTCATCCGATACTTTCCGAAGCTCCTTTGTCGCACTGATCATTTGCTCAGACGCCTGATTAAGTTCCTCTGCACCAGATAGGGTTCTAGATGCACTCAAGCTTACATCTGAGATGTTTTTGGAGACTTCCATGGTACCTTGAGCTGCTTCTTGAATGTTCCTGCTAATCTCATTGGTGGCGGCGCTTTGTTCTTCGGTTGCCGCAGCGATGCCCGATGAGATTTCCGTTAGCCCTGATATTGAAGTCTGGATAGAGGCAACAGCCTTGACAGCTCCGTTGGTCTGGGTCTGGATATCACCCACTTTGCCTCTGATTTCATCAGTAGCAGTGGACGTCTGGCCCGCTAGATTCTTAACTTCACTGGCGACCACGGCAAACCCTCTTCCGGCATCGCCGGCCCTTGCCGCCTCGATGGTAGCATTCAGGGCCAAGAGGTTGGTTTGATCAGCGACATCATTAATCAAATTAACAACCTTGCCAATTTCATCTGACGCCTTGTTCAAATCATTGATGGTTATAGAGGTGTTAGCAGCCTTGGCGTCAGCATCATTCGTCTCTGTCGAAGAGCGACTGACTTGAGCGGCGATTTCCTGAACCGATGCGGAAAGCTCCTCACATGCCGAGGCAACGGTTTGAACATTCACGGTCGCTTCTTCAGCCGCCGCAGCCACATTATTTGCTAGCAGTTCGTTATTACTGGCATCGGCTTTCAAATTGGTCGCAAGCTCTAACACCCGCTCAGAATTGGAAGCAAGCATCTCGACAATACTGATCACACTGGCCTGAAACCCGTTGGCGAGCTCGGTGCGTTGCTGCCGACGTTCTTCTTCTGCTGCTTGCATTGCGCGAGATGTTCTATTAATAACCTCCGCCCCCAGCTTCATGTCGCCAAGCATTCCATCGGTCATGAACGAGCGATGATATTCCCGGTTCAGTGCGGCATCAAGTGACGCACCAGCTTCTCGTACAAAGGCATCAGCCAAATCATAGGACTGATTCAATTTGGCAAGAATTTGCGATTCCTCGTCAAACTCGTCCCAATAGATGATCCGTGCGGAAAAGTCGCCTCGTGACACTCTCTCAGCGATCATGCCAATTTCCATAATGGTCTTTTCAAGATGCTCGATGCGTTTCTGTTTTTCTGCAATGACCTCCGAATAATTAGTCACTTCAGATTTGGATGTGGCCGATGCTCTGGCTACTTTTCTTAGTGAATTAAACATGTGCGTCTCCTAGGGACCATACGAATTCAGAATATGTGACGTCAGCTTTTGACAGGGTATCCAGCAAGAAGTTTGTCCCGGCGGCTAGAGCATCCTTGCCGTTCTTGTGGCGATTTTCTTCTGCGAGAATTTGTGAATATAAAGCTTCAATTTTCCGGACAGCAGCTTCCGTTGGTTTTCTGCGGTTCGAATGGTATCCATCAATCTTCCCAGCAGCGCTGTAACTTGGTGTGACATGGGCAATGACCCAATAATATTTCCCGGTACGCGACATATTTTTTACATAGGCAAATATCTCGTTACCTTCAGCAATCGTATCCCACAAAAGCTTAAACACAGCTCTCGGCATATCCGGATGCCTAATGATGCTATGCGGTTGACCGATAACATCCCGCGTAGACATTTCGGCTACCCTGCAAAACACATCATTGGCGTATTCAAGGCGCCCCTTAAGGTCAGTCTTGGAGACGATAATTTCGTCCTGACCAAAACTTATTTCTTCGCTGGTTGGTTTGACTTGCCGCAGTTCAACTGTCTGATTATTCTGCATCATGATCCCTCGGATATAATTTTCTAGCTTACCAATGGAACAACAAGTGGCTTAACAACGCACAAAGATCGCACCAGTAGTCTAGCTTCGGAGAGTCAATAACAACATATTGCAGAAGTTATCCTTGATCCAGATCAAAAACCGTTCCGAAGGTCTTGTCAGAGGAAAATTGCCACACTAGTTCTTTGCTTCTAAGCTGATCCTATGAGCAAGAATTTTCGATACTTTAAGTCATCTCCTGAGGTTATCCGTCTAGCCGTTATGATGTATGTCCGATTTCCACTTTCTTTGCGCCATGTTGAGGAACTGCTGTTTGAGCGCGGCATCGATGTTTGTCATGAAACTATTCGTTATTGGTGGAACAGGTTTGGTCCAGTTTTTGCCAAGGAGATTGGAAAGCGACGACTTAGGCATCCCGTCCAACATTCCAATTGGCGTTGGCATCTGGATGAAGTGTTTGTGAAAATCAACGGCGAACGCTGTTATTTATGGCGTGCCGTGGATCACGAAGGTACGGTCCTAGACGCCATTGCGACGAAAAAACGTGATAAAGCAGCAGCGTATAAGTTCTTGAAGGCGCTTATGAAAAAATATGGAAAGCCGAAGAGAATTGTAACCGATCGATTATCTTCATACCGGGCGGCTTTGCGAGACCCTAATCTGACACGACTTCAGGAATGTGGTTGTTGGATGAACAATCGAGCTGAGAACAGCCACCTTCCTTTTCGACGACGAGAATACGCCATGCTGAAATTCAGGAAGCTGGAAACGCTTGAGAAATTCACATCAGTTCATAGCCAACTTTACAATCACTTCAACGGAGAACGACACCTCAACAACCGACAAACGTATCGACAATTTCGTTCAGAAGCGCTTTCTGAGTGGCGGGCTCTGGCAGCCTAAAATCAGCGGATAATGTGGGTAGTTCAAACTGTTTCAGTTTAATCTGACAAGACCCTTTTTTGAATGGTGGTCGGTACTGGGTTCGAACCAGCGACCTCTTCGATGTCAACGAAACGCTCTACCAACTGAGCTAACCGACCGTGACCATTCGAGTGATGGGAGCTTAATCATCATCAAGCCCCGCAGTATTTAGTGCGAAAGCGCCCCTGATGCAAGCTAGAAACTGAAAAAACTCTGATTGCGGAGTAAGGACGTCTCAAACTTGGCCTCGCGAGATAGACCCGGTGCAAAAAACCACCGCCTGCTGGCTTGCAAATGTCTCACTCTGCAGGGGCGCCTACGCTAGCCTCGCCCAAATTACTATCCTGGGCACTATCCTTGACAGGTAGCGCCAACGCCTCAGATATCAGGGGGTGATCTGTATCCGTGCCATAATCGGCTAGAAACATTTTCACCGTGCCCCAGCCTGAATATACATGCGCCCTGACCGGTATTTGCATGTCTGCACCATTCAACGCAGCAAACCAAATTTTTGGAGACGTATCTTCACCCCTCGCGCGGGCCCTCGCTGCCTTCCGCTCTGTTTTAGCCTGCTGTTTTAAGCGCTTACGCTTTTGCTTTTCTGTCTCGATCAAATGCCCCGCTAAAATATCGAATCCATAGTGACACTCTGTGGCCGGGCCGGCAAAAATTGATCGGTCCTTTTCTTTCAACAAGGTGCTTTGATCATCACAGGTTAAGCTATGCTCCACGACGCGCGACCCGTCAAAGGAAGCTGACGATGCTAAGCCATCCTCACTTAACCATGACCCTTCAAGCATAATCATGATCAGCGTCGCTGGATCTGGTCCTGTTTGAAGCGCGTCGGGAACCGGCTCCAACGGCCATTTCTTCTCAGATTTTGGTGGGCGCTCGACATTTACAAATGTCGCCTTAGACGCATCGTCAAACGTCACATCGGTAAGATAGTCATCCCCATCCCATCTGCCCTTGGATAGATATTGCCCTGGTAGCGGGCTACCATCATCTTGAAAACGACCAACGCCCGAAATCACATGACGCCCCTTACTGAACCACTTCAGCGGGCCACGTGTGCGAAAATCAAAGACCATCCGCCAAACGGTGTCCTGCTGTTCCAACACCGCATTGGACTCACCGACGATGACACCCTTCCAGACATATAAATATCGCAAGGAGACGGTGTCGCTTTCAGGCAGCTCAAGGATTGATTGCTTATCGCGAGCCGCTACGCTGTTTGATGGCGCGCTGGTTGATGGCGCGCTGACAAGCACCAATAGCGCTGCACCTAAACTCAAGGCTAATGATAATTTTTTCATTCCATGAAAGTGGCTGTCATCAAGGCTGGTGTCAAGGATATCCGCAGGAATGCATCACAAATCACCTTGACAATAGCACGCCAACCTCTCAGCGTTCGTGGGCACCACTTATCAAAGAGAGAAGGGTAAAAACGCCGATGTTTAAAATATTCTATGAAGATATTGAGCTTGATCATACCGATATAATCGGCACCGTTCAGGCTTCAAAAGAAGATATCGTACGCTTTGCCACAGAGTTTGACCCACAGCCTTTTCATTTAGACGATGAGTTCGCCAAATCGACGCCGTTTGGCGGACTTTGTGCCAGCGGCTGGCATACCTGCTCGCTGATAATGCGGGCAATGGTTGACTATGTTTTAGCGACCGGCTTGGCCAGCCTTGGCTCACCGGGCTTGCAAACACTGCAGTGGCGAAAACCCTTTTTCCCGAACGATACGCTTAGCGTCAGCATTAAGACTGTCAAGAAAACGGATAGCAGGTCGCGGCCTGAAATTGGCTTTGTCACTTCTGAAATAACCGCTACCAATCAAAATGGTGACATTGTACTTTTCATGATCAATGATATGATGACCGCGCGGAGAAAGCCCCTAGAAACCTGAAACTCGGATGATTTAGATGCTCAAGAACGCCTTATTCACTGCTGGAATTGTTTTAATGTTAAGCTTCGTTTTCATGCAACTTAACTTGGAGTCTGAGCGCGTTCGAAGCGTTGATTCTGACGCGGTCTCGCAAAAGCGAGATGAATTGGGATTAACCAACACAGATCAAGGTCCCCGGTCGCGAGCATTAAACATTTGTTTAGGCTCACAAAGTAATACCGCCGACTATTGCCAGTGCTATGTAGACGCTGTGGATTTGGAGCTAGGGCCTGACGCCGAGATGGCTTGGGAATTTAACTTTTCAATGCGTGGGGGCGAAGCTGCAATGACCGAAACAGCCGATGCTTGGGCTATCAACTTAGAAAGCGCGCAGGGGCAAAAGATACTCAATCAAATTAGAGTCTTGCTTAGTCGCGCTAATCAGGTTGGCGTCCAATATTGCCAGCATTTAAATAACTGACAACTTCTAGCCCTTAACGCTGGAAGTCATAAACTGCCCCTAGGTTCATCAGCTTGGTCAATTCGTCAAGCGCGGCGAAGCTCTCGCGCATCAGTGCAGGGTCAGCGAGATCAGAGGCCGCTACCTGATCTCTGTAATGACGCTGCACCCAATCTTTAAGATCATCAAGCAGCGCGTCATCTATCATTGATCGTGGCTTGATCGACGCGATGTCATCATCCGATAGAACCACACGAAGCCTTAGGCATGCTGGCCCGCCACCATTTCGCATACTTTGACGAACATCCATAAACTGTGCCTGCTTAATGGGACCATCACCGGCCAAAAGCCTCTCAACATAACGGGCCGTTGACGCGATCTCCTTGACCTCGCTGGGCATAATCAGCGTCATACCATCACTGTTTTTTGGCGATATGAGCTGACTGTTGAACAAATAGCTCTGAACAGCATCACTGAGAGGCACCTCATTTTCCGGGACTTCTATGAAAGTCATGACGGTCTCACCCATTTCGGCCTGGATATGCTGGCATAAGGTTGCAGGGTCGCTGAAGGCTTTCTCGTGATAGAAAAAGACGGTCTTATTGCTGACCGCTACAACATCATTATGAAACGCGCCTGCGTTAATCGCTTCGGGATTCTGCCGAACATATAGCGTTTTATCTTCATACGTCCCATGCTGGCGCGCGATTGCTTCGCTGGCTTCCAGTGTTTGACGCCCCGGATACTTTAGGTCTCTCCCTCCTCCAAACGATTTGCGGCCATAGACATATAAGGCAACACCTGCCTCTCCATATTCTTTGCAGAACCGGTTGTGATTAGCCGCGCCCTCGTCCCCCATATGGATGCCGCCGGGCAGCGCACTGTGATGAGCAAAGCGCTTCGTATCTGAAAAGATAGACTGCAATATTCTGCTGGTGATCGGCCACTCCAGCGACCTGTGATACATGCTTGCCAAATTTGCGGGGGTAAAATGTGTCCGTCCATCTGAGGTATCTGGAGACGGGCTGACAGTCGCAGCGTTCGCTGTCCACATGCTAGCCGCTGACATAATATTCGCGACAAGTTGCGGAGAACTTGACCAAGCATCCGCCAGCATTTTCTCGTCGCTACCACGAAAGCCTAGATCATGAAGCGCGTCTAAGCGGGGCCGGTCCACCGGTGGCAGGAAGCCCTGCGCCAGTCCCAGTGACTTCACGAACCTCATTTTCTCAAGGCCCTCAAGCGCACCCGCCCTAGGATTGGCAACAATGCCCTGATTATTCGTCGCGGCTAAATTACCATAGCTTAACCCCGCATAATTATGCGTCGGTCCAACCAAACCATCGAAATTCACTTCTTGCCAAGCCATGAGACTTTCTCCTATTCATCAATCCCGATGGGATTATTTGCCAGCGCCACTTTGCCGTCCGCATGTTCAATAGACGCGACTGGGAACGCACAATAATCAGCGGCATAGTAAGCGCTAGGCCGATGATTACCCGACCAACCCGGACCGCCGAAAGGCGAAGTGCTTGCAGCCCCGGTAAGCTGCTGATTCCAATTAACAATTCCAGCCCTTACTCGCGGATAAAAATAGTCAAAGTGATCACGGTTATCGGTCAATATGCCCGCAGCCAATCCAAATCTAGTGGCATTGGCGGCGTCCAGTGCCCCCGCGATGTCTGGGACCCTGATCACCTGTAAAAGCGGTCCAAAAACTTCCTCGTCCGGCAAGGCGCTAACCCCAGTCACATCGATCAAGCCCGGAGATAGGAAAGCCGCACCACGATCCAATTGCTCGCATAAAATCAGCGGTGTCGCCCCTTTGACCATCAATTGCTGCTGTGCTTTCAGCACCGCCCCAGCGGCCTGAGAGGAAATCACAGGCCCCATGAAAGGCTGCTCTTCATCATCCCAAGCGCCAACTTTAATTTTTCTAATAAGGTGCTGCAGTCCTTCCAGGAAAGCATCGCCCTCGTCACCTGCTGGCACGATCAAGCGCCGGGCGCAAGTGCAGCGCTGGCCGCTGGTGATATAAGCCGACAAGATCGTCATCATCGCCGCAGCGTGCTGATCAGCAACTTCGTGGACAATCAGCGGGTTATTACCGCCCATTTCAAGGGCCAATATAACTTCTGGGCGCTCACCAAGTTGACGCGATATAGCGCGGCCCGTATCAGCACTACCCGTAAAGAGAAGGCCGTCAATGTCTGGCGATTGACTAAGGGCGATGCCCGTATCTCGGCCTCCTTGAACGATATTCAGCACGCCGCTGGGCAATCCTGCTTCCTGCCAAAGCTGGGCCATATAATGGGCAACGCCGGGTGTTAGTTCGCTGGGCTTAAAAACAACGCTGTTACCCGCGATCAAAGCGGGGACTATATGCCCATTTGGCAAGTGCCCGGGGAAATTATAAGGGCCAAAAACGGCCATAACCCCGTGGGCCCGGTGTTTCAACACCGACCGCATTGCCCCGTTTACGCTCTCACGGGATCCTGTGCGTTCCTGATAGGCTTTCACCGATATATCTATTTTACCAGCCATCGCGCCCGCTTCACCTAGCGCGTCCCACAGTGGCTTGCCTGTTTCCCGTGCGATAAGCTTTGCCAGATCATCCTTATGACTGACGAGCAAGTCTCGGTAGGCGTTGATCACATCCATCCGAGATTGATACGTGTCCATTGACCAGTCAGGAAATGCTGCGCGTGCCGCTTTTGCCGCGTCGCTCACCTGATCCTCGGATGCAGCGTGACCGGACCAAACAAGGCCACCACTTGATGGGTCCGTTGACGACATGACCTCGCCGTCTCCCTTATGCCATGCGCCGCCAATGAAACATGAAGCTGATTTGTCTATCATTTTGGGACCTCTGTTTTTTGTTTGCCTGGCAAAGCGACGTAATTCAATTCGTCGCCAACTTCGACCTTGAGCGCTGAGGCCGCGGCCTCGGGCAGCCACAGACCGCTGTCTGTCTCGACGAGATGGCTCATCACACATCGGTAGCCATCCAATCGGCAATTACTGACCATATGACTGGCTTCTTTGGGGTTGCCCGTAACGGCTCCTGCAAAAACGCCCCGAACAGAACCGCTGATCGTTTTTAAATTATCTCGGCGGGCTTCTAGCGCCGGTCCTGCATCAAAAATATCTACAGCACCCGCAAACATAAACCCTTCAGCCTCCAACAAATGAATGGCCCCCCTTGCATTATCATGCGGCTTACCAATCACTGCCTGAGCCTTTTCAGGCAACAAGGCGGTATAGATTGGAAACTTAGGCATAAGGTCAGAAATAAACTGGCTGTTTCCTTGGCCATTAATTTGATCCGCTTCGCTGAAGTCCATATCAAAGAAATGGCGGCCAACCGCGTCCCAAAATGGTGATTGGTTATGCTCGTCTACCCAACCACGCACCTCCGATATAACTTTATCTGGGAAACGATCCTTATTCGCAGCAATCAAGAGGTACCGCGATCGCGCAAGGAACCGCCCTAGATATCCGCTACGATATGATTCATCGAGGTACAAGGTGGCTATCTCCATCGCTCCCACATAATCATTGGATAATTGCAGCATTGACGTATCGACCCGGAGCTGTGGCTCAATACTCGCTTGCGTGATCTGAAGAATCCGGTAGCTATAAAAAGGCCGGTCCAAGCCAACCCCTGATATGATCCCCGCAGTTCCAACAACTTTGTCAGTTTCCGTGTCATGCAAGACCAGCAAATAACTATATTTCTGCTCAAGCGCATCTTCCGCGACAAATGCTAATTCTGAAAGCTGTATCTTTTCCAATAGGCTTTGTCTGTCATTCGGCAATGTTGTAAGCCCAGAACCTGAGCGAGCCGCCATCTCTAACAAATCAGATAGATCATTTGTCTCCGCAGGTCTTATAACAAGCATGGCTAGTTCCTCCCTTTTATCTGTCAGTACTCTAGACGCGCACTAGGTCTCGTCGATGACATTATCCAAATATCCCTTGGCGAACGCATATAGGATCGTTGCGCTGAGAGCGGCGCGCTCGGACAAACTATCAACACAGACAAATTCATCCGCGCTGTGAATTTTACCACCCCTAACGCCCAGCGTATCGACGTTGGGAAGGCCGGCGGCAGCCAGATTATTTCCCTCGCAACATCCGCCCGTAGCCACATAGTCCACTTTTATATCATTGAAGGCACCGCAAGCGCGCACCGCCTCCATTAAACGACCAATCGCTTCTGTGATCGGCTTAGGTGGTCGGTTAATGCCGCCGTGCATGATAACTTCAAAGCCATCTTTACCGTGATGCTTTGCAATAATCGCCGCCAATTTTTCCTGCAGCCAAATCGCATCATCAGGTTCATGGACCCGAGCGTTAAATCTGCAAAATGCCTGATCCGGTACAATGTTCGGAGCCACGCCACCGCTAATCACAGCGGGATTGACCGTTAACTTTGGCCGTCCGCCGGTTAGATCTGACAGCTCACCGATGATTTGCGATAGTTTGACCACCGCGTTGCGTCCCAAATCAAATTCCCGGCCTGCATGGGCCGCTTTCCCCTTAACAACCAGCGACCAATTACCGCTTCCCGCTCGTGCACCTGCCAACGTTCCATCAGCAAGTGCCGGCTCATAGGTCAAGCCGATCTGAGCATGCTTTGCGCGTTCAGCAAGAACAGGTCCCGAGGCCAGCGACCCCGTCTCTTCTTCCGGGGACAATAAAACCTCCCAGCCCAAATTTTCAGCCTGGTCCGATGCCTCAAAAGCCATCAGCGCGTGGAGCATGACCAATATGCCGCCCTTCATATCAGCGACACCTGGCCCGTTTAGAATGTTATCACCCAGCCAAGTGACATCTTGGAAATCACTATCTTCAGGGAAAACCGTATCAAAGTGGCCCGTCAGCAGGACGCGGCGGTTTGCCGTTGGTCGCTTGCTAATCAATATGGACCGACCGTTTTCAACGGCCTCGACCGTGCCGTCATGATTCAATCGCTCAGTGGGCTCTAATTGGATGAAGTCAACGCTTGCGCCCAGCGACGCAAATGCGTCAGTAATTCGCTCCTCCATGACTTTTAGACCCGAAAGATTGCTGCTGCCGCTATTAATCCGTGACCATTCAATAAGCGTTTCTAGCATCTGGCTTTGCTGATCTTTTATACCTAAAAGTGAATGCTGCAAGCCAGCGAAGTCATGGCTTTTAAATTCATATTTTTGAGTGTTTTCCATAACGCTGATTCTTCCCGAACAGTCATCTTATTGTCTAGCAATAGAAAACATATATTCGACCCGAAAGCCAACCCAATCTATCAATTTTGGTGATGGCATGGCCGTTTTCTGCAGTTCATCGCATGCGGCAATCAATCTATCGCAGAAAGTAACACAAACGGCATCTCTGACGTACGATAGTCATTCTAAACAGTAATGAGTTATTTTGGCCTCCGAAAAGAGAGGCAGTCTCAGACCATTCACTTGTGTTCAAATGCGACACTGGAAACGACAGCACCTTAATCACTATAAAGCGAGGAATAAAAAATGCATGCTCTTATCGTCGACGCCGAAGATCTATTCAGCCTATCCTTTCAAGAAATTCTATCAACAACCGCGCAGTTCAATCATATTGTTACCGCCCGCGATGAGCACGAATTTTTAAGCGTGACCTCCCGTGAGAAAAGGATCGATCTTGTAGCGCTTTACCCTGCGTCTTTTGGCAACAATGGCGACCGCTGCGTCACTCTTGCAAGGCGCCTGTACCCAGCATCAAAAATCTTGATCTTCCTGCCGTCGGGCGAGCTTCCTCGTCAGCCGCTGAATGATAGCAAAATCCATTATCTCAGCCGCGCAGCAACGGTCAATGATGTAGCGAACAAACTTCGCGAAATAATGGGGCTACCCGAAAGATCACAACGCATCTCGGCGAGCAGCCTTCGATCAGGCATTCAGCGCGAGACCAGCAATTCGCCCCCAACAGTCTCTGGCGCGAAAAACCTGCAGCGACTTTCCTATCGTCAAACCCAGATACTTTCAATGGCCGCGGTCGGGCTGCCAAACAAGGAAATAGCTGCCCGACTAGAAATAGCGGAGGGAACGGTGAAAGCCCACATGCACGCTATCTTCAAGGTGCTACAGGTCACCAATCGAACTCAAGCCGTGATCCGTTACGCCAACTTATCTAACCAGCCAAAGGACAGTGCTTTGCCTAATCGCAATATCTCAGGTTTTATGGCTCCCCGCTAAGGGTTTTAATGACTCCTGAAAAATCGACACCGCCCAGACCAGCTGCGTCCATGTCCGAATAGATATCTCGGGCGTGGGTGCCAAGAGGTGTGTTCGCCCCAGCACTTGACGCTGCTTCAATAGCGAGCCGGAGATCCTTCAGCATTAATGCCGTTGCGAATCCCGGCTTATACCCGTTATTTGCGGGGGACGCAGGCACCGGCCCCGGGACAGGACAATAGCTTGTCAGCGACCAGCTTTGGCCCGATGCATTCGCCATAATGTCATAAAGCACTTGATCCTCAACCCCCAGCGACTTTCCCAAATTGAACGCCTCACCGGTACCGATCATAGTGATCGCAAGCAGCATATTGTTACAGATTTTGGCAGCTTGGCCGTTTCCATTACCGCCGGCGTGAACGATTTTCCCCGCCATCGCTTCGATGATAGGATGCGCAGAATTATAGGCTTTCTCGCTGCCACCGACCATAAAGGCAAGCGTGCCAGCCGCGGCGCCCGCGACACCACCAGACACGGGTGCATCAACCATATCGAATCCGCGCTGCCCTGCCGCCTCAGCAACTTCCCGGGCGGTCGCCACATCAATGGTCGAACTATCGATGAAGAGCGCGCCGGCTTTAGCATGATCAAAAACACCGCCCTCGTTCATATAGACCGCTTTCACGATCGCACCAGAGGGCAACATAGAAACAACGATATCAGCGGAGGCAACTGCCTCAGCGCTATCAGCAGCCCCGTCCCCACCAGCGGCAATCAATCCAGCAACAAAGTCTGGGTTCAAATCCGACCCGACAACGTGAAAGCCAGACTTAATCAAATTCGTAGCCATTGGCAGGCCCATATTCCCGAGGCCGATGAATGCAATTCTTGTCATTTTGAGTTCCTTTCAGGGATATTTAATCTAAGGCCGCCGCTCAGTGGTGCAAAATACTGTTCAACATCACTCGTGCTGACCTCCTCAAGGGTTTGTGGCCGCCATGCGGGACTGTTGTCCTTATCAATTAAGATCGCGCGGACCCCCTCTGGGAAGTCACCATCCATACAACGGTTAACTATCCGGAACTCCATCTGCATGGTATCGCGGAACGATAGTGTTGCACCGCGCCGCAATTGCTCGAACGTGATTTTCATACTGGTTGGCGATTTGGTGCTCATAATGCTGTGCTGCTTGATTGCCCAATCGCCGTGATCTTGGGCTAAGCTGGCCATGATGGACTCGACACTAGCCTCGCCAAAATGCTCGTCAATCATATCGAGATACAGCGCAATCGGCGCATTACCCGGATCAACGTGATATTTATCCAAAACCTTTTGCACGCAGTCGTTACTGCCGATGGCTGTCTCGCCCAAATCTGCAATAATAGCGCCAATGACTTCGCCGTCGATCACATGACTAGCCATTCCAAGCCCGTAAAGATCAGCAACCTTCAAGCGTGCGCCGGTCAGCGCTATAAACATGCCCGTCTCACCCGGTAGGCGCGGCAAGAAATAGCCGCCGCCCACATCGGGAAATAGGCCAAGGCCTGTCTCAGGCATAGCAAAGAGCGTACGCTCACTCGCGACCCAAAAGTCGCCTGGCATGGATACGCCGACACCGCCGCCCATCGTGATACCATCGACAAAACTGATATAAGGCTTTGGAAACTCAGCAATAGCAATGTTCATTAGATATTCATCGTGAAAAAAAGCGCGCCATTCATTCGTGCCATCTTGATATGATTTGGCTACCCGGACAACATCCCCGCCAGCACAAAAGGCTTTTTCACCAGCGCCTACCACCGCAACTGCCTTTACGATAGCATCTACAGCCCACGCGCCTAGCTGGTCTTTAATCGCCACCGCCATTTCATGGGTTAAGGCATTAAGCGCTTTTGGCCGATTAAGTATAATAACACCGATGCCGCTGCGGACCTCAAATAAGACCTCGTCAAAATCGCTCATGATCAGTCCTTCAATACATCGCGAGAAATAATAACTCGCATGATTTCATTGGTACCCTCTAGGATTTGATGCACTCGCAGATCGCGCAATATGCGTTCAATCGGATAGTCAGACAGATATCCATAGCCGCCGTGTAGCTGTAATGCATCATTCACTACCGAGAAACCAATATCGGTGACAAATCGCTTCGCCATTGCCGCTGCTGTTGTCGCACCCGGCGCTTTATCGGATACTTTCTGCGCCGCGCTATATAGCATCAAACGAGCGGCTTCTAAGTCGGTCGCCATATCGGCTAATTTGAACTGGGTCGCTTGAAAGTCAGCAATCGCTTTACCAAACTGCTTGCGGTCTTTGGTATAAGCCACAGCCTCATCCAGTGCGCGTTGAGCACCGCCCAGCGAGCATGCGGCTATATTCAACCGCCCGCCGTCCAAGCCCTTCATTGCAATCTTAAAGCCATCGCCTTCCCTGCCAACCAGATTACCCGCAGGTATTCGGCAGTCATCGAAATTCAGCGCGCATGTCGGCTGAGATTTCCAGCCCATTTTGCGCTCTTGCGCCCCAAAGCTAAGCCCCGGTGCGTCCTTATCGACGACAAAGCAACTGATACCCTTGGCGCCATCATCGCTGGTTCTGGCCATAACGATATAGACATCGCTGACGCTGCCACCCGAGATAAAAGCCTTATTACCATTCAAAACATATTCATCACCATCGCGGACCGCCCGGGTTTTCAGCGATGCAGCGTCTGATCCAGCACCCGGCTCGGTCAAACAATAGCTTGCCATCGTCGCTAAGGTCGCCAGTGAGGGTACATATTTCGCCTTCAAGTCATCACTGCCATAAGCATCGATCATCCAAGCTGCCATATTGTGAATAGAGATCATTGCCGCCGTCGAAGGGCAGCCCTGCGATAACTGCTCAAAAATGATGGCGCTTTCAACGCGCGTCAGATCAACACCGCCCATGTCCTCGCTGACATAAATAGCGCCGAAACCCAGTTCACCAGCTTCCTTCGCCTCGTCTGCAGGCCAATGTTTAGTGGCGTCCCAATGCTCTGCGTTCGGCGTGATACGGTCCCGCGTGAAGGCCCGCGCCATATCCTGAATAGCTATTTGATCGTCAGAAAGTTCAAAATTCATCTATCATAGACCTTTCAGTTCTCTGATACCAAGTGATCAGTTTTACCTGTCAAAGCTTGCAGGCTCAAGCTTAATAGCACCGCAGCCCTGTGTTTATACAAGTTATAAAGGCTTTGATCACCGGACGACATTATATGTCTGTATATATCTTTAAGGCGCATTAAATTTATCAAAGGGCTTTCTTGCACCCATAAATATTCCAGAATTATTCATGAGACCATAATTTCCCATAATAATTGACCTTTTCGTTTAGTCCTGCCATGATCGGCCGCATCTTGATTCGACTCATGGGGAGGCGGGCAAGGCAGGTAAATTAATACCGAAGCGACCGAGGCATCTCGGACACACAAGGGAACTAAAATGAGAGTTATTGGAATTATTACAGGTGCATTTACTGCGCTGGCCATCTTTACGTCGTCACTACTAGCAGGTGATTGGTCAGATGATCAAAAAGCTGTTTGGAGCACAATCGAAAAGCAGTGGGAAATCTCGGCAACCGGCGACGCCTCATGGGCATCAACTATGCTGGCTGAAGGCTTTTCGGGCTGGGGAATGCAGTCACCGGCACCCCAAAGTGCTGATTCTACAGCCGCTTGGTATGCCGCGCGCTCAAGTGCAGGTGGCAAAACTATTCATCAAGAACTTGTGCCAATGAAAATCATCGTTCGCGGCGACATGGCCTTCGTTCACTATTATTATCAGCAGCTAAGCGAAGACAAAAATGGCAAGCGTGAGACCGAAACTGGTCGCTGGACAGACATTCTAGTCAAAGAAGGCAGTGCTTGGAAATTTATCGGCTGGCAGGGCGGAGCCGATCCCGAGTAAATATCTTGTAAGTATCTGATCGATCAAATAGGTCATTAAAAAAGGGCTGCGCAGTTATTGTGACTGGGCAGCCCAATTTATCTTTCTAAAAAGTTACCTTAACTATTCAACGTAGGGATGGCAAATTCAGCACCCGCGCCGATATCATTCAGCCAGCGCTGCGAGATCGTCTTGGTTTTGGTATAGAACCTTATGCCCTCTGGGCCGTGCTGATTAATGTCACCAAACGCCGAGTTTTTCCAGCCGCCAAAGCTATGGAAAGCGAGCGGAACTGGGATCGGCACATTGATACCAACCATACCAACATCTACGCGGTTGGCATATTCCCGCGCAGCATTGCCGCTGGCAGTGAAAATACTCGTGCCATTGCCGTATTCATGCTCACTTGGTAGGGCAATCGCCTCCTCCAGTGTATTCACCCGCATAATCTGAAGCGTTGGGCCAAATATCTCTTCTTTATAGGAGCGCATGTCCGCCGTAACATTATCCATCAATGTACCGCCCAGATAATAGCCATCCTCATAGCCAGCCTCAGTCATCTTAAAACCGCGACCGTCGACGACGAGATCGGCGCCCTCTTCTTCAGCAAGGTCCAGATAGCCTTGAACCTTGGCGCGGTGCTCGGACGTTACCAGTGCACTCATTTCCGCCTGATCGTCGAATGCATGGCCAATATTTAGACCTTCCACGCGGGGCTTCAACAGCTCTACCAGCTTGTCCGCCACTTCATCGCCAACGCATACCGCAACCGAAATCGCCATGCAGCGTTCTCCGGCTGAACCGTAGGCTGAGCCAACCAGCGCATCGGCAACCTTGTTAATATCTGCATCAGGCAAGATCGCCATATGGTTCTTAGCACCACCCATTGCCTGACAGCGCTTCCCGTTTGCGGTTGATGTTGAATAGACATATTTCGCGATCGCGGTTGATCCGACAAAGGAAACCGCCTTAACACGTGGGTCCGTACACACCGTATCCACAGCTTCTTTATCGCCGTTCACCACATTAAAGACACCGTCAGGCAGACCCGCTTCTTTCCATAGGTCAGCCAGCATCATCGACACCGATGGGTCTTTCTCAGACGGCTTTAACACAAAGGTATTGCCTGTCGCGATCGCCACACAGCTCATCCAGAGCGGGATCATCGCCGGAAAGTTAAACGGCGTAATACCAACACAAACGCCTAATGGCTTGCGAACACCATACATATCGATGTTTCCGCCCACATTATCCGAGAATTCACCCTTCATCAAATGCGGCACCCCGGCGGCAAATTCGGCGACCTCAAGACCGCGTTGGACATCGCCCTGCGCGTCCGAGAATACCTTGCCGTGCTCACGGCTTAGGGCACGGGCCAAATTATCTTTCTCTCGGTATAAAATTTGAACCAAGCTTTGCAGAACCCTTGCCCGGCGTACAACCGAAAGCGCTGACCATGCCGGGAAAGCCTTTTCAGCGCGCGCGATGACTGTCTCAACGTCTTCTTTGCTAGCGAGTGCGACCTTACCGATTTGCTTACCCGTTGATGGATTAAAGATAGGTCCAAAGCGACCGCTCTGTCCCTTCATCTCGCCACCACCAACTTGATGGTGAAGCGTATAATCGCATGCCTTAGGGTCTGAAAGCGTCTTGAACATTAGGTCTCTCCTGATTGTCACTGTGAATCCGAGCGAGAAGCGCTTGGAATTTCTGATTGAAACGACCCTATCGCCTTTAAATATGCATGTCACTAAGCAAGATAGCACTATCTATTGTGCAAAAATGCACACTATGTAATGATACTTATTATGAAGAACTGGGATGACATTCGATATTTTCTGGCGGTTGCCAGAACTGGCAGCCTGAGTGCGGCAGCAAGGCGCCTCGGCGTTGAACATACCACGGTATCAAGGCGCATCGATCAGATGGAAAAAGCGCTCAATCAGGTGTTGTTTCTGCGTCAGCAGCGCGGTTACCTATTGACCGAAGCTGGCGACCGTTTGCTATCTCACGCAGAATCAATGGAAACCAGCAGCTTAGCCCTAATCAATGAACTGTCTGATGAAACAACGGGCGCCATGGGAACAGTGCGCCTAGCGACACCCGAGGCGCTTGGCAGCCAGTTCTTATCCCATCACTGGGCTGCTTTTCGCCGACTTCACCCGGGCATTGAATTGGAGCTAATCGCAGAGACACGTGCTTTATCCCTGAATCGCCGGGAAGCGGATGTAGCCATTATGCTAGCAAGGCCCGAGCGAGGGCGCCTTGTGGCATTGAAAGCTGGTGCCTACCGAATGAAATTGTACGCGGCCCCGGCCTATCTGAAAGATCACCCACCAATCCACCGGCTACGGGACACCGAAGGCCACACTGTGATCGGCTATATCGATGATTTGATGCCCATAGGCCGCCTCAAGTTTCTCGATCAAACGCTGGTAAAGCCAAACGTCGTTTTCAGATCCACAAATGTGACCGCGCAGATGAATGCCTGTATCGACGGCCTTGGGCTGGCCTTGTTGCCTTGCTTTATGGGAGATAGCGTCTCCACGCTCGTTCGTGTACTAGACGAGCGGGTTGAGATCACCAATGACCTGTGGCTGGCCACCCATGAGGACACGCGCTCGTTGGCCCGAATAGACGCCTTGATGAACTTCTTATCCCACTTATTAAAGCGGGAGCAGAAGCGCCTGCTGGGCACGTGATGGCAGCTATTGTTTGACCTGCCGCCGCGCATCAATATAGATTAAAGTCAGGAGACTAAGCACAGTGACCTTATGGGATGAAGCGGGAATTCGAAAGTATGAATGCGTTTGAAATTATTGGGGCTAGTGACCAAAATTCGCCCTTCGTTTTTGCATCCCCTCACAGCGGCGAGGGCATTCCGCCGTCAATGATGGAAAAAAGTCGCTTATCGCGAGATGACTTGCGTCGCGCCGAAGACTGCTATGTGGACGAGTTATACCAGTGCGCCCCGTCGCTAGGAGCGCCCTTGTTGAAGGCTTTATGCAGCCGCACCTGCGTCGATTTAAACCGGTCGGCGATGGAACTTGATCCCAAAATGTTTATGCCGGTGTTAAAAACTAGGGGCCTAAAAGTTAGCGAAAAGGTTAAGGTTGGGCTGGGCGTCATCCCCAGTATCGTCGCTGTAGGGCAGCCCATATACCGCGCACCACTTAGCCACGATGAATGCGACTGGCGGATGAGCCAGATATATGCGCCCTACCATAATGCTTTAGCGAGGTTGTTGGAAACGACGCGCCAAACATACGGTAAAGCTATTCTTATAGATTGCCATTCGATGCCGTCAGTTGTGCCGACTTATAAGAAATCAAGGAGCTTAAACACCCTAAAGACCGGACCTGATATTGTTATCGGCGACCGTTTTGGTACCACCGCCAACGCCTCGATCGTTCATCAGCTAGTGGAATTGTTTCAACAGGCTGGACTGAGCGTCGCGATGAACAAACCTTATGCAGGGGGCTGGTGCACCCGTCGCTACGGCAACCCAGCAAACAATTATCATGCCGTCCAGATCGAAATTTGTAGATCGCTATATATGGACGAGCGCTCCTTTGAAAAGACTAACGGATTTGCAAAGATGCAAGAGACGCTAAGGGCCGTCATGCAGCGCCTGGTTAATGATCAAACTGGGCTAGCCCAAGCCGCCGAATAACCAAATACACTCCAGCACGAAGCCATTTACCAAGGACGAGGAATCTCTTTCCATAAAAAAGGGGCCGCATAACAAGTACACGGAATTTCTTTCCATAAAAAAGGGGCCGCGTAACAAGTACACGGCCCAGGCTCAGGGAGGAAACGCCCACAGAGGGGGCATTGACGGACTTAACCGTCACCTATAAAGATAAGCCAATTATTGATGAAAACAAGACACGGCTGATCACAATATAGTGCACTGCGATCAACCGATTGATTTCTATTTGAAAATCTACTGTCTAATCTCCAGTCGATTTCTTCACTTACCAAATTCGAACGCGATCCTCAGGCGCCAAGTAAAGCGCATCACCTGGCTGGACACCAAACGCCTCATACCAAGCATCGTGATTGCGGACAGCAAGTGCTCGGTACATACCTGGCGCATGCGTTCCAGCCTTCACTTGATTGATCAGCGTTTCTTCACGCATCTTGATTTTCCAAATCTGCGCGTAGGACATGAAGAATCTTTGGTCTCCAGTGAGGCCGTCGATGATCGGTGCTTCTTCGCCGTTCAGGCTCAGTTGATAAGCATGGTAGGCCATCGCTAAACCACCCACATCGCCAATATTTTCACCGAGCGACACTTGTCCGTTGATGAACACGTCATCAACAGCTTCATACTGGTTATATTGTTCAACAAGCACTTGGGCACGCGCCTCAAAAGCCTCACGGTCTTCCTCTGACCACCAGTTGCGCTGAATGCCATCGGCGTCAAACTTCGAGCCTTGATCATCAAACCCGTGGCCAAGCTCGTGACCAATAACGACACCGATAGCCCCGTAGTTTACCGCCGGATCAGCGTTTGGATCAAAGAAGGGTGCCTGCAATATTGCTGCAGGGAACACGATTTCATTGAAGGCCGGGTTGTAATAGGCGTTCACAGTTTGTGGCGCTAAGAACCACTCCGCGCGATCGGTCTTGTCATTCAAGCTTTCGATAGCATCCGCCTTGAAGAAGGCTGCCATACGACGGCGGTTTCCGAGAAGATCACCCGCTTTGATCTCAAGCCCTTCATAGCTTCTCCATTCATCAGGGTAAGCAATTTTCGTGACAAAGGCGTCCAGTTTCCCAGTCGCTTGCTCCTTGGTAGCGTCGGTCATCCACTCAAGATTTTGAATCCGATCCCCAAGCGCAAGCCTCAGGTTCTTTACGAGATCATTCATCTTCGCCTTGTCAGCTTCAGGGAAGTGCCGTTTTACATACACTTGACCAATAGCCTCGCCCATGCTGCTCATACCCGATAATAAATTGGCGCCGCGCTTCCAGCGTGGCTGTGGCTCAGGCTGGCCGCTAAGTTTGGTGCCTGCAAATTTGAAGTTCGTGTTGTAAATATCCTCGCTGAGATTTGAAGCGTTGCCCCGAATGGCGCTATAAGCAAGATAGTCCTTCCAAACGCTCATATCCTCACTATTGATCAAGTCAACCATGCCTTGAACAGCGCTGGGAGCGCCAACATTCATTTCTTCTACTGGATACTGCGTCGCTTCAAAGAAAGCATCCCAATCGAAACCAGTTATGTTTTCTTTAAGCTCTGCGCGGGTCATCGGGTTCAACGTCAGGTCGCTATTACGACGATCGGCACGCGTCCAAATATGACCGGCCATTTTAGTCTCTAACGCCAGAATGCCTTCTGCTTTTGCACGGGCTGTCTCTCCGTCAATATCTGCAAATGCAAGCATCTCAACGATATGGTCGACATAAGCAGAACGAATATCCTGCATCCGCTCAGAATCGTCCAAATAATAATCACGGTCGGGCAAGCCCAAGCCACCTGCGTTCAAGCTATATTGATAAGCATCCGGATTTTTGCGGTTAATTGATACACCGCCGCCAAAAGGCCTGCGATAGCCATGCTGATCCGCTTGGCCGAACGCGGTCGTAAGATCATCAAGACTATCAATCTGGCTGATCATCGAAAGCGTTGGCCGCAGGGGATCAATACCCTTAGCGTTCAGCGCTTCGGTATCCATGAAGCTATTATATAGGTCGCTGATCATCTGCTCTGGCGATCCCGGCTCTCCGCCGGTGCTTTGAACATCTTCGATGATCGAGCGAACACGCTCCTGGCTAATTTCACCCAAACGGTTGAATGCACCATAGCTCGTCTTATCATCGGGTAGCTCATAAGAATCGTACCATGAGCCATTCACATACATGAAGAAGTCATCACCCGGCTTCACTGTTTTATCCATCGCGGTCAAGTCAATGCCAAAACTGCCAAGCTCAGGCGCCGCGTCAGCTTGCTGCTCTGATGCAGCTACGTCAGCTTGGCTTACGGCGTCAGCGTCATCAGGCGTTTTTTCTGCGCAAGCTGTTACAAGCAGAACGCCTGCCGCTACTGACGCTTTTAAAATTGATTTTAGCATTTAAGTCTCCCCAAGGATTAATTGTATGATCAAGCCAGCTACAATGACATGCTGGATTCGCCTTGGAGTATAACGATAATTGCCTACATTTCAAACCCGCACTTTTGCTGCAGGGATATATAGCTTGCTAGTATAGCCCACCCCGTGTACAAGCGCCGGAAATAGGCATGATACGGGACTTATTGATCTCAACCCTTTTAAGGCGTGTCCTACAATTTAATATGAAAAAGGACGGGCCATGAAGCACCGTAATATCGCGATCATCGCACACGTCGACCACGGCAAAACGACACTGGTTGATAATCTATTCAAACAAAGCGGCACCGTCCGCGCTAACCAGCGGGTTGAAGAGCGCGCGATGGATAGCGGCGACCTGGAGCGTGAGCGCGGAATTACCATTCTTGCCAAATGCACCAGCGTTGTCTGGAAAGAAACGCGCATCAATATCGTTGATACACCGGGCCACGCCGATTTCGGCGGCGAAGTGGAGCGTATCTTGAGCATGGTTGACGGTGTTGTCCTGCTGGTTGATGCCGCAGAAGGTCCGATGCCGCAGACAAAATTTGTGACCAGTAAAGCGCTCGCTTTGGGCTTAAAGCCAATTGTCGTCATCAATAAGGTGGATAAGCCAGATGGCGATCCTGACAACGCTCATGACATGTGCTTTGATTTGTTTGTAGCGCTTGAGGCCAACGACGAGCAGTTGGATTTCCCGACCTTGTTTGCTTCCGGCCGTGACGGCTGGGCGGTTAATGATTTGGATGATGAGCGCGACGGCCTTGGCCCTCTGCTGGACAAAGTCTTAGAGCACGTCCCTCAGCCCCTGCCTGTCATCGAAAAGCGGGCGACCGAGCCTTTTACAATGCTGGTTTCCATGCTGGACCGAGATAACTTTTTAGGCCGCGTGCTAACAGGCCGTGTCCAATCTGGTCGGCCACACGTGGGAGATCCTATCCACGCCCTAAGCGCAGTTGGCAAGGTTATTGAGGCGGGTCGAATTACCAAGCTTCTATCCTTCCGCGGGCTTGACCGCACACCAGTTGAAGAAGCCGAGGCCGGAGACATTATTGCCATTGCTGGCATGACCAAGGCAACTGTTGCGGATACGCTATGCGACGTCAGTGTGACCGATCCAATCGCTGCACAACCAATTGATCCACCGACACTTTCAATGACCTTTATGGTGAACGATAGCCCACTGGCCGGGCGCGAAGGCAGCAAAGTTACAAGCCGTATGATCCGTGATCGATTGATGCTGGAAGCTGAAGGCAACGTGGCAATTAAAATCTCGGAGACAGACCGCAAGGATGCCTTTGAGGTCGCGGGCCGCGGAGAGCTACAGCTCGGCGTTTTGATTGAAACCATGCGCCGCGAGGGCTTTGAGCTTGCTATTAGCCGTCCCCGTGTGGTCATGAAGATGGATGAAGATTGCAAAAAGCTGGAGCCTTTTGAGACGGTTCAGGTGGATGTTGACGAAGCCTACCAGGGCACTGTCGTGGAGAAAATGAGCCTGCGCAAAGCCGAACTTCGCGGCATGGTTCCATCGGGTGGCGGCAAGGTTCGCCTGACATTTGATGCGCCTGCGCGCGGATTAATCGGCTATCACGGCGAGTTTCTGACTGATACCCGCGGTACAGGCATTATGAACCGGTCGTACGATCGTTATGATGCTTGGAAAGGGCCAATCGCTGGTCGCCAGCGCGGTGTTTTGATCGCCAATGCCCCGGGTAAAATTGTCTTGTACGCTCTATTCAATCTGGAAGAACGCGGCACGATCATGGTTCAGCCGGGTGGTGACACCTATGAAGGTATGATTATCGGCGAGCATGCTCGCGACAACGATCTTGAGGTCAATGTACAGCGCTCAAAGCAGCTAACCAACGTCCGGGCAGCTGGTAAGGATGATGCGGTCAGAATTGCGCCGCCAACGATCCTCAGCTTAGAGCAAGCGCTGGCCTATATTAATGATGATGAACTGGTTGAAGTCACGCCTGAGAATATTAGATTGCGTAAGCGCCATCTGCAGCTTCACGAACGTAAGAAAGCCGCTAAAGCATCTAACAGCTTCTAAAAAACGCGGCTATAAGGGGGACTGTTTGTCAGTATGGACAGCCACCCCTGTCCTCTGCATCATCTGCCTGCCCAGCTGAAAGGCTGAAAGATACTGCAAAACCTTGGTGTTTTTAAGCGACGTCGCCGTGCCCGACGCGATATTATCGCGTAACCTTGTCAGTTCCGCTTTCAGCGGAGGCCGCAGCTCTGCATTGCACCAACAACTGCTCCACCCCTTATACAAGCGCTCTGTCGCGGCTTGGATAAATACGGTCTCGTGGTCAGTCATGCGAGGATCATCCATCAAGATTTCGGAAACCTTATTTACTGACTTGACTTCGCCCTCCAAAATAATCAGTAGGCCCGCTGCATCATGTACAACAACCACAGTAGCCGAGTATAAATGCTGCAAGATCTCCAGGTCTCGGGCGATCAAAACCGGATCGCTCAGTGGCTCTGAAATTTTGGAAATACAGCCATAGCGTAAGATATTATAATTACCGCCTCCCATAACCCCCCCCCAACCCCATCTCTGTCCGATAGAGCTATTGTAGATCTGTTATTCTTATTACCTGAATATATACTCAGGTCACAATCGACATATTTACAGTTAATAACTGTAATGTGTTTTGAAATACAATCAAGGGGTATTTTTGAACGAAAAAAGCTGCAGCCGCCATTTAACTAAAAGGCGAACTTCAAAGTGTTTGATATATTTCTGGTATATTAAAGGAGGCTGCGCATCAATTTATGGGCGCGACTGATTGAGCTCTTGACCACTGATCCAGCCAATGTGAAGGACATTGGTAGCACCCGGCGTGCCAAACGGAACACCTGCCGTAACCACTATTCGGTCACCTGCCTTCGCAATGTTGGCCCGGAGCGCCATTCGCTTTGATTTTCCGATCATCTCTTCAAAGCTGCCAACGTCCTTTGTGCTAACCGGATGTAATCCCCAGACAATTGTCAGCCGGCGGGCAATATGTGCCCTTGGCGTTAACGCCATGACCATCACTCCAGGACGCTCTCTGGCAGCTCGGATAGCTGTAGCGCCGCTTGAAGTAAAGGTCACAATCGCGGCCGCATTAACGGTCCTAGCCACTTGCCGCGCAGCGGCTGAAATTGCATCCTCTGCCGTCGCGTTTGGGTCCATCTGGGTCTTATAGCCCTGGCTAAATTCTTTCATCTCGTTCTCAACCTTGAGCGCGACCCGTTCCATCACCGATACAGCTTCAATTGGAAAGTCTCCAACAGCTGACTCTGCTGACAGCATAATCGCGTCCGCCTGGTCCCGCACTGCTGTAGCCACATCAGACACCTCTGCGCGCGTTGGCACTGGTGATTTGATCATGCTCTCCAGCATCTGTGTAGCGACCACAACCGGGCGACCATACTTGCGGGCAGCTCGAATGATTCGGCTTTGAATGCCGGGGACATTTTCAGGCGGCTCTTCGACCCCCAAGTCACCGCGTGCAACCATCACACCGTCGGCGATGGCCAATATTTCATCAAGCGAGTCAACGGCTGCTGGCTTCTCGATCTTTGCCATCACTGCAGCGCGACCCTTTACGATCTTCTTAACTTCGGCAACATCGCTGGGACGCTGTACAAAACTTAGAGCAATCCAGTCCGCATTCTGTTCGATGGCGAAATCTAGGTCTTTGCGATCCTTATCGGTCAACGCCGCTAACGGAAGTACAGCGCGAGGAACATTAACGCCCTTGCGGTCAGATAACGCACCACCGACCAAAACCTTACATTTCAAGGAGCCTTCAGCGACCGTTTCGACCTCTAGTCGCAGCTTGCCGTCGTCTAATAGTAACTCCAAGCCGGGCTCGGCAATCTCATGAATTTCCCTGTGCGGCAATTGAACCCGGGTTTTGTCACCCGGCGTATCATCCATATCAAGGGTGAAAGTATCACCAACTTTGAGCATAACCTTATCATCAGCGAAGACCCCTACCCGGAGCTTTGGACCCTGAAGATCGGCTAAAATAGCGATTGGGCGACCAACCTCTTCCTCAACAGCGCGGATATTTGCGATAAGCGTTTCCTTATCAGCGTGATCACCATGGCTCATGTTCACGCGGAACACATCGGCGCCCGCCTCAAATAACTTGCGGATCATATCACGGGAGGAAGACGCAGGGCCTAGGGTCGCTAATATTCGTGTGCGTCTCTTTCTGACAATGGACATTTCTTAATTCTCTATCTGGTCGCGCCGGGTGTACCGACTAAATTTTGTAAAATGAACAGGGCGCTTGACGCGCTCTCATGACAATAATATCTCTGGACCTGAATAGATAGAGGTATGACGGCTGATGGTCGTGATTTCAAGGAAATTAAGGCTAATAAAGAAGATGGCGCCCGAAATTATTAATCCAAACGCACGGAACAAGCTCGTTTTACTGTGCGAACACGCATCAAATCACGTACCAAAAACCCTCGATAGACTGGGATTAGACGATAAGGCGCTAGCCGAGCATATTGCCTACGATATCGGCGCCGGGGATGTGACTCGGAAAATTGCCGAGATGATGGGTGTCAGTGCTGTTCTTGCCACAGCGTCGCGCCTAGCCCTTGATTGCAACCGAATACCTGCTGATGGCACCCGTTTTCCAGCCCACGTCGACGGCTGGGACATCCCGGGCAACGTTGCCTTAACCGCACAAGATAAACACGATCGTCATCAGCTTTTTTATGAGCCCTTCCACAGTGCGGCAGCGCGAATGATTGATCAGCATTTAGCTGCCGGTTTTAGGCCTATAGTCGTGTCCATTCATAGTTTCTCGCCAACATATGCCGGCGAGACTCGGCCTTGGCAGATGGGGTTTATGTGGAACAATGATACCCGCCTAGCGCAGGCCCTTATCGGCCTTTTGGAACGTGAAACCGATCTTGTGATCGGAGCAAATAAGCCGTGGTCGGGTAAGGATCTATTTCATACTCAGCAGCTGCACGGCGAAGATCGCCGCTTATTGCATACAGGAATCGAGATTAGAAACGATATGATCAGAACAGAACCGCAAGTTCTTGAAATGGCGGCGCTGCTTGCTGATCTGCTGGATGAGTGCATACACCGGGAAGATCTGTAGAAATTTAGGCTGATGATGGTTGAATTGCCATCCCCTACAGAGTAAAGTCCGGACGAATCTTAGCAGGGCAAAAGCGCCTGCTTCATCCATTTATAGTCGGAGTTGAGCACATGGTAAATAAGGGCGGCGTCGCGGGCGATCATCTTAAAGGTTACATCCAGCGCATTGAGCGCTTAGAGGTTGAGAAAAAATCAATCGCTGACGACATTCGCGAAGTATACGCTGAAGCCAAATCAACCGGCTTCGATCCGAAAATCATGCGTAAAGTCGTTAGCTTGCGAAAAATGGAAAGCCATGAGCGCCAAGAGCAAGAAAATTTGGTAGATACATACATGCACGCGATCGAAGGCGGCGACTTACCTGCCGCATCCGACGATTGATCAGCACTGGGCGCGCACTAATGGCTACCGCTGGCTGATCACCGCCAGCAGTTTATCATCCCTGCACTTGGGCCAGATGGCCGCCATCGACCGCAAGGGTTGTGCCGCTCATGAAGCTACCCGCATCACTGGCGAGTAGCAATAGAGGCCCGCCTAGCTCGTCCAGATCGCCAGCCCTACCGGCTGGTGTCGCGGCTAACATGGCTGCGCCTTTTTCAGTGTCCAAGTTTGTGTCATTGATTTCTGTGATAAAGTATCCTGGGCAAATCGCATTCACCCGGATGCCACGACGAAACACATCCAGCGCCATCGCCTTGGTCATATTCACCACAGCAGCCTTTGACGCACAATAGGTCGTGCCGCCCCGGGTCGCATTCATACCCAAAATCGAAGCCGTGTTAATAATCGAGCCTTGAACGTTAGCCTTCAGCATCCGCTGTATAGCCTCAGTCGCAGTGCGCCAGACGCCCTTCAGATTGACTTCCATCGTTGCATCAAATTCGTCTTCTTGCACTTTATGAACTGGGGTCATCAAGCCGATACCCGCATTGCATACAGCAATTGTGACGGTCCCAAAGGCGGCCTCTCCAGCATCAAAGGCGGCTTTTACACTAGCGGTATTGGTCACGTCCATCTCAACAGCAATCGCTTTGCCGCCAGCACTATCAATCTCGGCAACAAGCTCGTCAAGGCGGTCCTTACGCCTCGCTGCGGCAATGACCATTGCACCTGCAGATGCCAGCACCCGCGTATACTGTGCCCCGATGCCGCTGGATGCTCCGGTGACAAGGGCAACTTTACCCTCAAGTGAAAAACGCTGAATTGACATGATTACACTCCTTGCTAAACTGATGAGTAAGAGCGAGGAGACCAGTTTAGGAGCCTCAGGTCAACTAAAATGGAATGATCTTAGTTTTCCGAGAGAATTTATAATAGCCAACGCTCGCTTGACCACGCAGGCCCACACCCACCCGGATCACAGCAATAACAATATCACCGCGCTGGATATAACTTACGCCCATACCGCCGATATAATAGAACTGCCCCTCAACCGCACCGTAGCGGCGATAGATTTCATTCACATCATGCAAATTATATACAAGCGCAAAAACCTTTGCCACCTCGGCACCAGCGTCCAAGCCAATACTAGGCCCCGTCCAGTGAACCGGCGTATCGCCTTCTATTTTATGACTGAGCGTGCCGCCGCCGTAGCGAAGCCCCAAAATAAGCCCGGCACCAGCCTCCTCGGCTTTTATGTATGCAATCGGCTCGCCGCGGTCTTTGAAAATTTTCTCGATTAGGCCGCCGACAGCTTCCGCGCCGACCCCTAGAAACTCACCAGCTTCGTCTACAATTGTTTCTTGCTCATAGCCGTCTTCGCCGCGCGGGACGCTATCTATGTCATTCGCGCTATTAGACGGCCCGTTATTACTTGAGCAGGCGGCCACAAAAGCCATTAAAACCGCGGCGGTTAAGCCTCGCATCATAGTATTGTAGGCGTTCGTTTTTGGTGAGACTGACATTTTGCGTTTTCCAACCCTGTATTTTTGATGACCTGAAGCTCCAGTCACACGGCGTTCGATCAGACTTCTATAGCAGCTATATACGAGTCTGTGAATCCCCTGCAGTCGCCTTCCTAATCTTATGATAGTGTTTAATTAGATAAAGCTGGCCATTTCAGGGCGAAAGTGATTGATTGTGCAAAATCAAAGAAAAGGTTTTGAAAAGATGAAAGCACAGACATTCTATAAAGCAACGGCGCTAACGCACAAATGGGCAGGGATTACGATTGGAATCCAAGTCTTATTATGGATCGTCGGCGGCCTTTATATGAGCTGGTTTGATATCACCATTGTGCGCGGCAATCATCTGGTTGAAACCGTGGCTCCTGTTCAGGTGTCTGCAGAAACCCACAATCAACGCGGATTACAGGTATGGCTTGAGCAGTATCAAGAACCAGTCACCGGCTACCGCGCAGCCAGTTTGCACGGCGAACCTGTCTTTATCGTCGATGGCTTTATAGAGACTATTGTTCTTGATGGACCAACGGGTCAGCAGTTGTCGCCCTTCACAGCTGATTGGGCCAAGCGTACCGCAAGCAGACTGTATATCGGGTCTGGGGAAATTGCTGGAGCGGAAATTCGCAGCGACAATTTTCCCGATCTGAAAGGCAGCGACGCCCTTTGGAAAATCCACTTCGATGACAGCGATAGCACAGCGCTCTATCTGGACCCCGAAAGCGGCGCGCTAAGGGCTGTTCGTACCGATATCTGGCGAATATTCGACATCATGTGGATGCTACACATCATGGACTATGATGATCGCTCCGATATCAGTAACCCGCTCCTTATCAGCTTTTCGATCGCATCTCTACTCTTCATGATCAGCGGCTTCATTCTGGCTTGGTTTCGCTTTAGCCGCCGCGATTTTAAGTGGTTACTTCCCAAGAAATAGGGTTAGTCTCTGCTATTCTTACAGCGTCGCCGCCAATCTGCTGGCGCGGTTGATGGCCTCTTTGGCGTCCAATTCAGCCGCCTCAAAGGCACCGCCGACCACATGCACCGTCACTCCAGCGTTCTTGAGGGGGGCAATCAATGAATTTTCAGGGACCTGTCCCGCGCACATGATGATGTTATCTACGTCCAGCCATTCAGGATTGGCGCGCTCTTCACCGTAGCTAACCAATAGGCCTTTATCGGAGATTTCCTCATAGTTGACTGAGGGCACCATTTTGACCTTTTTCATCTTCAGCGCGGCCCGGTGAATCCAGCCCGTGGTTTTGCCGAGGCCTTTGCCAAGGCCGCCCTTTTTACGTTGCATCATAATGATATCCCGGGCGGGTGGGGTCGGCTTTCCGCCCTCTTTTGCTAAGCCGGAACGCTCATTGGCTGGGTCAGTAATCCCCCATTCCTCCATCCAAGCAGCAATATCAAGCGATGTGGACGGCCCTTCGTGAACCAAATATTCACTGACATCAAAGCCAATACCGCCAGCGCCAATAACAGCAACCTTTTTGCCAACAGGCTTCTTGTGGCGGAGAACGTCAATATAGCTGAGAACTTTGGGGTGATCTTGTCCCTTAATGCCGGGATCGCGCGGGTTAACGCCTGTTGCAACAATCACTTCGTCGTAACCCTTGGCAGCCAATTCGTCAGCACCGACTTTTGCGCCGAGATGTAAATTCACACCAGTAAGTTCAATCTGCTTTTTATAATAGCGGATGGTCTCATAAAATTCTTCTTTACCCGGGATCACTTTAGCCATGTTTAGCTGCCCGCCGATCTCCTCGGCCATATCATAGAGATCAACATTATGACCCCGCCCCGCCAGCACAGTCGCTGCCGCCAGCCCGCCCGGCCCAGCGCCGATTACCGCAAAAGTCTTGGGGCTGTCCGTTGGCTCGTAATTAAGCTCGGTCTCATAGCAAGCCCGCGGATTAACCAAGCATGATGAGGTCTTCAGTTGGAAGGTATGGTCCAGACATGCTTGATTGCAGCCAATACAGGTGTTGATCTCATCAACTCTACCAGTCTCAGCTTTGACGACAAAATCACTATCGGCAAGCAGCGGTCTGGCCATTGAAACCATATCCGCCGAGCCGTCTGCTAAGACCTGTTCTGCGATATCCGGCATGTTGATGCGGTTGGTGGTGACTAGGGGAACACTCACCTCGCTCTTCATCTTTTTAGTGACCCAAGCAAAGGCGCCCCGTGGGACCGACGTTGCGATGGTCGGAATACGCGCTTCGTGCCAGCCGATACCGGTGTTGATGATGGTCACGCCGACCTTTTCCAGTTCTTTAGCCAACAACACCACCTCGTCCCACGAGCTGCCGCCCGGCACCAGATCAAGCATCGATAGGCGGTAGATGATGATAAAATCTTCGCCGCAAGCCTCGCGGATACGCCGGACGATCTCGATAGGCAATCGCATGCGGTTCTCATAACTGCCGCCCCATTCATCGGTCCGCTGGTTTGTGCGCTCGACCAAGAATTGATTGATAAAATAGCCCTCCGAACCCATTACTTCAACGCCGTCATAGTTGGCGTATTTCGCCATCCGAGCACAGCGGACAAAGGCCCGAATTTGACGTTCGACACCGGTACTCGATAGCTCCCGCGGCTTGAAGGGGCTGATCGGGGACTTGACCGCGCTCGCTGATACCGCCAGCGGATGATAAGCATAGCGCCCTGTGTGTAAAATCTGCAAAGCAATCTTGCCACCATGTTCGTGAACAGCCTCAGTGACGACTTGATGTTTTCTAGCCTGACTGCGCCGCACTAGACTACCAGCAAATGGCTTCGCCCAACCCGCGACATTCGGGGCATAGCCGCCAGTGACAATCAGCCCAACACCGCCTTTAGCACGCTCACTGTAATAGGCCGCAATCCGATCATGCTTGTTCCCCTCTTCAAGGCCCGTATGCATGGAGCCCATCAGCACGCGATTTTTGATTGTGGTGAACCCCAAATCCAGTGGCTCTAACAAGTGCGGAAATTGGCTGTGCGTCATTATGGTCCCCTTAAAGCGATATCTGTCTAGAAAATTCATACAAAAACTAGACTGATCAGTCTATGCTTATTATATTATTTGACATATTGGCCAGCAGATCAGGAGGTAGACATGACGAAGCAGTTTGTTATTGAGGGCGTCAAAGAGGCAGTAGGTCCAGAGGAGTGGCAAGTCAGGACCGAGTTGGCGGCCTGCTACCGGATGATGGCACATCACGGCTGGGATGATTGGGTTTACACGCACATTTCTGCGCGGGTGCCGGGTACGGATCATTTTTTGATCAATCCTTTTGGCCTGATGTTCGAAGAAGTCACGGCTTCCAATCTGGTTAAAATCGATATGGACGGAAATAAGGTGATGGATAATCCCTGGCCCGTAAATAAGGCCGGCTTCGTGATCCATTCAGCCGTCCACGCGGGCGACCCAAACGCTCACTGTGTGATCCATCTGCATACTGATTATGGGATCGCCGTATCAAATCTTAAAGATGGTCTGTTGCCGATGTTCCAAACCGCGATCATAGGCTGGGCGATCGTTGGCTACCATGATTTCCAAGGACTAGCGGTGCGCGACGAGGAAAAAGAAAGCCTCGCCGCTGACTTAGAAGGTAAGAAAGCGCTTCTTCTTCGCAATCACGGCACGCTCAGCGTTGGTGCCAGTGTCGGCGAAGCTTATCAATGGATGTATCTGCTGGAGCGCGCTTGTAAGGCGCAAATCCTCAGCCAAAGCACAGGCTTGCCGATCACTCCCGTTACAGAGGAAGCGATACAAAATACGATCAATGACGCCATGAGCGTGCCCGATGAAAGCGTGGAGGGCTTTAAACCCTTTGATGCGGTGATGCGAAAGGTCGACCGCATTAACCCCGGCTACCGTGACTAGAGTGACTGCGAGCTGTTTAAGCGACGGCTCTCACCGCTTTTCTGATCGCTTCAATGATGGTCTCTATTTCCTGCTCGCCAGCGGTTAGGATGGGCGCCCAGGTTATCGCATCACCGTTGGCGCGAACCATCACTCCATTATCCCAAGTAGCAAGATCATCATTCGGTTTTTGGTCACCGGTCATCGCGTTACCTCAGTCAATCAAATCGTATCAAAGTTGCATCATCGTGCCTTGAATGAACGATATCCGTCAATACCCTCAAATAGGGGAGAAAGCCCTTTACATCACCGCTTAAGTCAGCAAGATAATTGCCTGATTTCATCCGCGCGGAGACTAAAGCTATGGCCATAACCCCAAAGACTATTATCCCAAAGCGCGTGCTGATGGGTCCTGGACCAAGCGATGTGCATCCCCGGGTTCTAGCGGCAACGGGCCAACCGACCATTGGTCATTTGGACCCTGTTTTTCAATCGCTTATGGATGATGTTAAAGACCTTTTGAAATATGCTTTTCAAACGCAGAATGCCCTAACTTATCCAGTTTCTGCGCCTGGCTCTAGCGGTATGGAGACTTGTTTCGCCAATCTTGTGGAACCAGGGGATAAAGTCATTGTGGCCAGCAATGGTGTGTTTGGTGGCCGAATGATTGAAAACATCAAGCGGATGGGCGGCACGGTTATCGAGGTCAATTTTGAATGGGGAACGGCTGTTGACCTGAATGCTATTGATGATGCTTTCAAAACCAATCCAGACGCCAAAATACTGGCCTTTGTTCACGCTGAAACATCAACTGGGGTTCAATCGAACGCAGCTGGGCTATGCGCGCTAGCAACCCAATACGGCGCGCTTACCATTATGGACACCGTGACAGGGCTGGCTGGAATCCCTGTCTTGATTGATGAATGGGGTGTAGACGCAGTTTATAGCGGCACACAGAAATGTTTGGCCTGTCCGCCAGGATTATCACCTGTAAGCTTTTCCGCGCGGGCTGCAGATGTGGTCAAATCCCGCAAATCACCCGTCACAAGCTGGTTCCTCGATCTTTCGCTGGTCATGAACTACTGGGACGGCGCTGGCGGTCGAACCTATCACCACACGGCGCCCGTCAACGCTATTTACGGCCTACATGAAGCGCTATTAATGCTGCAGGAGGAAGGCTTAGAGGCCAGCTGGGCTCGCCATGAAACAATGCATAATAAGCTGGTCACGGGGCTGGAAGGTTTGGGCCTGACGCTGCCTGTCAAACCAGAGGATCGCTTGCCACAACTGAATCTTGTCTCGACCCCTGACGGTGTTGACGATGCATCTTTCCGAGCAAAATTGCTGAATGACTTTGATCTTGAGATTGGCGCCGGGCTGGGCAAATTCGCGGGCAAAGCGTGGCGGATCGGCTTGATGGGGCAAAGCGCGTGCGATGCCAACGTCGATCACTGTTTAAAGGCGTTCAAAGCATGTCTTTAATCACTCGCCACGGTGATCTGGAGGGACTATCGGGCGCGATTTTTTCGCCGTGCGAACGCTATAGATATGACCTTTGGCGCCTTTGGGATCGAGAAAAGCCTTTTGTTGCCTTTTTAATGCTAAACCCATCAACAGCCGATGAATTTCAATTAGATCCCACCAATCGCCGATGCCAGGGCTATGCCATGGATTGGGGTTACGGCGGTTTTCATGTGATTAACATCTTCGCTTTTCGCGCCACCGATCCCCGCGACATGAAAAAAGCCGCAGACCCTGTTGGCCCTGACAATGATCGCTTTATCGCTGACATTGCTGGCCAGGCTGATAAGGTTATTTGCGGCTGGGGCGTTCACGGCACGCATCATCAGAGGCACCTATCGGTCGCGGCAATGCTTGCGGAGCATAAAATTCAGCCGCTAGCAATCAAGACCACCAAGGAAGGCCACCCCTGTCATCCGCTATATCTGCGCAAAGACTTGGTGCCAACAGCATGGTCGCCTCTATAAACGCCTATGAAATGCCGCGTTTACGTTCCTGTGGATAGGTGCCCAGTAGGCGCACGCGCTTCGAGTGAAAGCGAAGCTCTTCCATCGCCCGGGCGACATTTTCCATGCCCTCATGCCCCTCAATATCAGCAAAAAATTCTGTCGCGGTAAAGCTATCGCTATCATAATAACTCTCGAGCTTGGTCATATTAACACTGTTGGTCGCAAAACCGCCCATAGCTTTATAGAGCGCCGCTGGAATATTGCGCACTTCAA